>CEPM01017514.1_pt1 | contig 47414 bp, 57 predicted proteins | sample 530371 | NCBI WGS metagenome assembly CEPM01 (sample SAMEA2620004, study PRJEB7988) | marine metagenome | biome: marine biome (ENVO:00000447); feature: surface water layer (ENVO:00002042); material: "saline water (ENVO:00002010), including plankton (ENVO:xxxxxxxx)" | depth 5 m
GTTTTTTTAAATGGAGAATCTAAATTAATAAACCATTTATAGTTGATACCTTGCTCGCCAAGTATCTCAAAGAAAGGTGGCAAGGTTTGATCGTGTAAATCAGGTCTGTCAATTGCTGTGGTTAATATATAAAGATCATGCATCAAAGTTCACTTTTATTTTTAACCTGAGCGTATTTATCGTTATAAAAATTACTGATTGCCTCGTCTAAATCAGATGGAGAAGCTAACGGGTTTTTGTATACAGTAATTTCTCTAATTAGAAGCTCTGAAATATGTAACGCAAGTAAAAATGGTGAATTTTCTTGTTTCAATTTGGCAAATTTTGGATTACCTTCATTGATTAAAATAGTGAAATTTTCACTATCATCAACTCTTGACATTAAATTCTTCTCTTCTTCTCCAAAATTAATAATGATATATCGGATACGTTTTGATTTTTTGAGTTTTTGATTTTTAAATCTATTCCATAATGGAGGTATGTTATTCTCAGGTTCGGGCTCTTCCTCCTCTTCTTCCTCTTCCTCCTCCTCTTCCTCCTCCTCTTCCTCCTCCTCTGGCTGGAAATCAAGTTCTTTTCTAGCGACAATCTCAGCCAACTCTTTAAGCTCCTCTTTTTCTTCTTCTTGTTTCTCCTCTTCCTCCGTCAACTCTTCTTCCTCCTCCTCTTCGCCATCATCATCTTCCCAGAGATCAGAAAAATCTTCATCGTCAAAATATTCAGCTAGCATACTTGAAACCTCATTGGCGAGCGCGTCAAGAATATTCATTTTTTCTTCTTGATTTAACTTTATATATTCAACAATCCATTCAATAATTACTCGATAACATTTTTCAAAGAATGGTTTTGTTACAGGATGATCATCTCTTAAGCCATGATGAGATAAGTCCTTGGCTGGCATTCCAGTGTCATCCAAGACTTCCGAAAGAGCGTCACAAGAAATAAATCCGACAAGCTTATTGAAAATGTTTTGTATTTTCTCTTTTTCTCTAAACTCTTCTTTGCCTTTAGATTCGATCCAATCTATTGTTTCATCAACCAAGTCTTGATCAGATAAATGAAAGGGGCAAACCTTAACTTTTGAAATGATATCTATATTTTTGAGAGGATGATTTTTTAATAAAGCCCGATTATAAACTAAAGAAAGCCTAAATTCAATGTTAGCGTTTTTCTTTTCGCCGTAATAATCATATTCAAATTGACGATTAATAACTGGGACATTTGATCCAGGAAGTTTGTATATAAACTCTAAGCTCTGACCATTCAAAGTTAAAGAAAACTTTTTACCCTCTTTTTCTAATTGTGGAATTAGGTGACCAAAAAATGTTCGAAGCTCATTCTTGATGAGGTCCTTATTCCAGCTGTTGATTTGTATTTTTCGTTTAGTAGAAACTATTGTAATTTTTGTTCCTGTTTGTGTTTGAATTGACGATTCCTCCGTAGTAAGCTCTTTAATAGATGGAGAATATTCATTTAGAAATGAAGCCCCAGATGGTTTATACTCCACTAAAAAACATTTGCCGTGAACATTTTTTGTTTCGATTGTCCAGTGAATATCAACTTCATGAGAAAGCTTGTCATTTGCAAGTTTGCCGCCGATCCCCATTTGACCTAAACGTAATCCCTCTCCATTTGTAGTATCATAAGAATTCCCAAAAACAAAATATTTATCAAAAGCGTTCATTCCATTTTCATCTTTTTCATGATCAAAGCCTTGGCCATCATCGGTAATGATAGCTTGACAAGATTCATCACCATAAAAAGAGTGCTTAAGCTCAATAGAACAAGATGTCGCAAAGTTTTGAATTGAATTTTTTACTAATTCAGTAAAAGCCTGAGGAATATTAACTGTTGATTGAAGTAGTCGGCTCAGGTTAGCTCCTGTTTTTATCTCTATATTATCCATAATAATTATATTACACTATATAAAAGCTCTGTTCTATTCTGTTTTATGAAATTAGCTTTATCCTTCATAAATAACTCTATGTTTTTTTTGTTTTGTTTAAAGTCTTTTGTTTTGACTGGGTTGATAGCTATACAAAAGTATTTAATTGTATACTTGGAAAAATCAATTGACTCTAAGGTTTCAAGAGCAATGTCTGGGTCAAGTATGGATAAAAAATCTATAGAAAGTGGCACACTGGATAAGGATTTATAAACTTTATGACCTAAGTATTTTGCGCCCACAAATACATTAGAATCTTTTGTATTTTTAAAAGGACTAATTTCGACACACGTCAAATCTTTTGCAAAATTTGTTTCGCGCAAAAACCATCGATCACTCAACCACTTGCTTGTTGAGTTGACAACTTCACCGCTGTCAAGCTTTATTAAATTGATGATACGCTTATTCGGACCTTCAAGATGTGATATTAAATTTTCCATTTTCCAGCCTTAATGAATGAATCTTTTTTGTATTCCGCTTCTTTTTTTGTGTTTGGATGCCAGACGTATGTTTCTTCTTCTATGGGGCCACGTTTAACCAGTGGCTTGCTTAAAGCTAAAAGTGAAAGCTCATTGTAATTATAGTCTTGATCTGCGGTATTATCTATAATTAATTCATCGCCAATCTTATGGGGTTTAGATGTCGGCTTGTTGTGTAATAAAAATTGATTGAAATTTTTCTGGTCAGAACCTTTAATCTCTCGTGTGTTTAAAAACCTATCAAGATAATCGATTGTTTTATGGTTGCTTCTAAAAAATATCCAGCCCATGCAACATGTAAAACCAAAAGCTTCACGAACTTCTGGCGGAAATGCCTCTTTATGCCTTACGGTTGATACAATAATATCATTATTGTTTGCTGTAATTAAATCAGATATAGGATCCTTGAGCCATAGAGCATCAGTATCAGAATGAATAATGTCGTAGCCTTCTTCGAGATATTTTTTAAAAATAAAAGTTCTACGCATTGTATGCTTGCATCCAGAGATCCAGTCATCATTAAATTCATCAAGGATTCTTGAATGACATCCGTGAGATTTTAAATATTCATCAGATTCATTATCAAGACACAAAACTTCATAGTTATCTATAGATAGCCCCTCAAGATGCCTAACCCAATTTAGGGCTATTTCTCTGTAGGGATAATTGCAAAAAGATATAATTTTTAGATTCATAATATATATTTAAAAAAATCTTTATGCTTTCTCCACCCTCCTTTATGATGAACTATAAAGGAATGTTTGGTGGCAAGATCTGGCCTGACATTAAAATGGTCACCTTTTTCTGGCAAACATGTAATATTTTCAGGGAAATTTTCGCCATGCAACCCAACTATGGAATGTAGATTTGTTTGTTCCCACGTATTATAAGTAGCTTTTTTTTGTGTTCTTGGAACAAAGTGCGTTGTTGTCCCCAGTACATTGTTTCCATACTTTTTAAAATCCCAAATCTCATTAAGAAGCCATTTAGACCAATCGCTATTTTTCAAAACAAAAACGCCAAAATTAATGCCTACATCGTCTTCGCAAACAATTAAATCTTTTGAGCTGTCCATGAACTCATCAAGCTTTCTTGTGCCATCAACCACATAACTATCTGCATCAGACCAAAGAACCCAATCATAATCATTTAAAATTTGCTGTATGTACAAAATCTTAATCCAAGATGCGGGTCTTGAAGAAATTCTATCTGTAAAGGGATAAAAATCATAACCATGAATCTCGCAATACTTTTTTTTGTTAGGAAACGAAACTTTGGAATGATTTCCTGGGGGACATTCGAAAGAAATTACAGCAACAGAACTCATTTTATTGAATCAAAGAAATATTTATCAAGAGGTTCGGTCTTTAATATATCACCTTCGTTTGTTTTTACCCATTTTCTGTAGAAATTATTAAAGTTAAGTTTTAATTCTGGACCAGACCTTTCTCTAAATTGATTATCAATATTGTCAACAACCCCAGTTTTATGAATGATATCAAGCAGACGATGGGCGCTTGATAAGGACGTGATGTATCCTTCGCCCCATTGAAATAGCCTGATTATATTAATTTCTTTTTCAAGCCTATCCCATTTGTTTTTCATTTGATCATTCAACGCATCAAAAAAACCAGGTAAAAGTTTTGCATCATCTTCGAGAAAAAGAGCATGGGGTATTTTATTTGAGACTTGAAATTCAAGAAACTTAATTTTAGTAATCCAACATGCAAGGGTTCCATAATTATTGAAATCATTGTTTGGACCTATTTTTAATTTATGAAAGTCAATATTTAAATTTGAGAACTCCTTGATTGTTTCTTCTTTGTCGTAACCATTAACAGATTTAAAGATTTTAATAGAAGGGAAAAGTTTTCGTGTTTTATTTATGTACTCTAATCTCTCTGGAGTTAATAAAGATAAAATGTACGTTTCGTATTTCATTATTTGTGGTCTGGGCTTATGAAAAACTTTTTAAAATCAACAGATATAGGTCTTATGTTGTTTTTTGCTAATAATGTTGCAATATACAAATCTTCGTAAGAAGCATATTCATTATAAGACGAATCGTTAATTGATTCAATAAAATCAATAGATCGACGAGACAATATATAGCCATAACCACCAAGACACCAAGGGACGTATTCTCCTTCAAAAGATTTATTGTTCCAGTCAGAACCCTCTGAGCATCTTCCCATATGATAATCTCTGTCGCCCTTAAGGTATGTTTGTACGACCCCACCATAATCAACATTTTTAATTGAATTAAAATCAATATCCTCTCCTAAGGACATATCATCATCTAATTTTATAAAATGTTTATACTTTGAAAAAAGTGGATTACTTGATATATGTTTATAAGCATAGAGGATTTTCTCTGGTAAACCTTCGTAGAAATCACTAGCAGAAACTGAAAGTATTTTAGTCGAAGCATTGTAAGAGGTTTTTTCGTGACCTCCTACGATAAAGATATAATCTTGTATCGATCTTTGTTTCATCATTAGACTAATCCGATCATAAGCAAGATTTATATTGCCTTGATGGCTTAAAAAAATATATAAGATATCATTAATCATAACTCGGGGAGATAATAATCTGGGAACCATGTCTGTTTGCATTTACTGACCCTATACATTTCGATGGACGGATTGATAATTTTTGCCCAGCTAGAAAATGCGGATTGATTTTTTAAAACTAATTTACATTTTGATAATGCAAGCATTTCGGCGACAGATTCTTTTGTTAGCTGAAGTTTGTCTGGTCTGTTTTTTTGGTCAATATGATATATTGGTTTAAAAGGAGATTGAAAAATTGGAACATTAAAAATAGAGGAAATCTGTTCGGATAGAAACAACTTAAGTGATGGGTCGTCAGATAAAATAAAAATACTTTCAAAAGAGTGAGCTTCCGCCAACTTTTTTACTTTTAATATATAATCTTGATTGCTGATTGGGATGTTCTCTTTATCCTTTGCTAATGACTTATCATAGCCTCTTAAATGTAAGCCCAAGCAGTTTTTAAAATCTTTTGATATGCTTTTGGATAGACTAACTATATCTTCATTAAAACTAAAAAAATGATTGAAATAAAAATGAGCATCATCAAAGTTCTCGTACTGAAATCTTTCAATATCAAGAAGCTGAACTTCTTCATTCGAGGAATTGGATTTGTGATTTGGAGTGATGATTCCAGGGATAATCCGATCTGAATCATCTGGATCTCCGTGGTTAATATTTCTTATATCCCATGATGGATGTATGTTGTTTTTATACAAATATGGAAGTCTACAGTTGATCCAATTCATTGTGGATCCAAAAAGACCCTGTTTACTGTGGCTTATTACGTTCATTTATATTTGCTTAAGGCATCTTCCAGTGCCTCTTGAGCAGTTCTTATTTTTATGTATTGCTCTATCTTGGTTGTGTCCAATACGCAATTCGATCTTGGAGCAACAGTTTTTTTACCAAACGATTCTAAATCATCAAAAAATTTAAAGTCTTTATCTGACAAATTATATTTCTTAATTAATTGAACCACATCTTTTGTAGTAACACTGCCTTTGTTTGTAATATTATAAATGCCATGTGGTACTTTTTGCCTGATTAAATCAATTGTATACTTGGCAAAATCTGCTCTGTGAGACAAAGAGTTTCTCGCATCTAATAATGTATCATAAGACAATAATTTAGTCAAGTAATTTCTTGGGGATGCATATTCATCAAATGGAATACGCAATCTAAAGATATAAGCGCTTGGATTATTTTGTAGCACAACTTTCTCTGCAAGAGCTTTCGTTCCGCTATAAAAACTACCATTTTGGAAGTCAAAATTAGGGGCATCTTGTTCAGTAAAATCTTTTTCGTATCCGCCATAAATACAGCCCGAAGATATCTGCGTAAAATCATATCCCTTTTCGTGACACAATTGAGCTAACGTCGCAGGAAGTAAAACATTACCTTCTATGCAATCAGCTTTTGCTAATTCACAAGCGTCAACATTTGGTTTGCCAATGTATCCTGCACAATTAATTATATGCAAATTATCGCCTAAGATATAGAGGTTGTATTTAAGCTCTGCGAGGTTCGTATAATCAACATTACTTCTACTCCAAGCGATATGAGGTAAATCGCGTGACTTCAATTCTTTAATTATAGCCTCTGCTATGTATCCGTTTTTACCTAATATAATATACATTTTTTTAAAATTTACTAATGAATTCTTCTTTAACGACTAGTTTGTGTGATTCATTGAACTTATTTTTTTTAATAGAATATTCATCAAAAAGCCAATCTAGCTTACTCCATAAGTATCCTGGATCTTGAGAAAACTTAGGAAATTGAATAAATGTAAAAGGGATATTTGAATCGCTTAAATCATACATTAATGTATATATTAATTCAGCATTATATTTGACTTGAGAAGAATGATCTGTTGCTCCTTGCCAGACCCCACCGTGAACAATCGGTTCTCCCTCACGATTAATGCCTTGCTTTACTCGACTTTTTGCAGAATCGATTAAATTTCTAATAGGTATGATTACATGATCTAATCTTTCCATCTTAGAAACTTGATCAGTTAAGATTGGGTGTTTTATTATTTCGACATTTTTTTTAAAAGATTGTCGTTCTAATCCTGCTCTACATTTACGTTTTTGAATTTTTTCGATATCTTCTTGCGTAAATCCTGTAGGCATACCTAAATGCGTAAAAAGCTGCATGAGCAAAGAGGTTCCTGCTCTACCTGTGCCTGTTACAACTATTCTTTTCATTTATTTAGTTTGTCTATAGTGAATACTAGATCGTCATGCCGACCTTTGTTTTCTCTCAAATCATATGTCTTTACATATTTTTTAAGATGATCGGGGGTTGCATTTTTTAAGTGATTGAACCAATTAATGTTTTGCACATCTTCAATAATCATTATACCAGTTTCTGTCAATAAATCGTGATATAATTTAATGCATTCAAGCATACTCTCTAATGTGTGGGGTCCGTCATCAATTACAAAATCAAATTTAATATTTTTATCTACAAAATTATTTTTTACAAAATTAGAATTATACGCATCTGAATCTCCAAAAAAAGAAAATCTTTCTTCGCCATGCAATTCATCCATCACAGATTCTTTTGATAGTATATCAATACTATAAATATGCGCTTTCTCGAAAAAATCCAACCATAACCAAATACTGCCACCGTTTTTTATATCAGTCACTCCGTTTTCCTTAAAATCACCAATCCCTATTTCAAGTACATTTCTTGCTTTGTCATGTATTGGATTTAAAAGTTTTTCATACAAAGGTAAGTAGCTATGAGTCGTGTCTTTATCTGTATAGCCTTTTTTATTATCTACAAGTTTTTTCATTTTAATATATCTGGATTTTGTTTTATAGTTTGTTTGGTAATTAAATCTTTTAATCGAGTAGTTGACCATTCATGCGAACGAGTAGTATATATAACTTTCGGCGGAAGATCATCTCCTGTAAAGCTCTTGCCAATATAATCTTCTCCAAGTATACGAACATCTGGCTTCCAGAATTTAATTAAGTCAACAAGCTCTTCTTCGGTTTGATACATATATACTTCGTCTATATATTTTATAGCCATTAATGCTTTGTAGCGTTCGTAGTATGGTATTACGGGTTTGTATTTTGTAAATCTTGTAGCACTTGGATCTTTTTGTAGGAAAACTAAAAAACGATCACAATGTCGTTTAGCTTCTTCAAAAGTATAAATGTAACCTGGATGTAATAAATCAAAGTTCCCTGCGGTGAATCCTACTATTTCTTTATTCATTTTCTAAAATTTTTTTTAAATTTTGCATCTTGATATCTTTAATATCAATGTCCTCTTTCAGGTAATATTTTTTATAATATGGTGAGTTTTTAAAAAATTTATTATTAATTATCGAGCAAGTAGCATTTTTTAATATGTCTTTATCAGTTGTTGTTAAATGAATTTCTATTTGCCCTTTGCCGTCATTGGCTAGAGATACAAAATTATTATTAAAATTCGCTCCCAACCACATTTCTGGAGCGAGGTAATGGTCTTTACAATCAGGCAAATTAGTGATATAATCTATTCTTGCCCACCAAAAATTTCCTGAAAAATGATGCTCTGGCCATCTAGTGAAAAAACAACCGACTGCATCATATTTTTCAAGCAATGTCAAATTTATATTCCATTTATGAATAATATAATAGTTTAGAACTTTTCTATAATTTGCAAAAGGACCTTTAAGCCTAGATACCCCTTTTGAATGAAAATAAAACATGTAATCTTCATCTGTAATATGCGCCCGAAAATCATTTATAGCGAACTTTTCCCTTAAATTGTCTTTTGATTTAAATATCAAGAATTTGTTTTCAGGATCGTATTCTTTTAATTTGTTGTTTAATATAGGATCATTATCATATATGCTTATGTAGATTAATAATTTGTTGCAAGCTTTATATAAACCACTAGAATGCAGCGAATCAAATTGCTCGCAAAAAACATCTATATAATGATTCATGCAAGCTAAATGATAAACTCCAACTATTTTTTTCATATTAATTGTTTTAATCCGTCTTCAAAATTTACACTAGGAAACCAGTTTAATTCATTTTGAATTTTGCTATTATCAATTGCGTATCTCCAATCATGACCCAATCTGTCTTTAACAAATTCTATTTGATCTTCACCTTTATCTAATAGCTTTAAAATAGTTTTAACGATATCAATATTGCGTACTTCATTTTTACCGCCGATATTGTAAACTTCCCCAATTTTTCCGCCATGCAAAACCGCATCGATTCCAGAGCAATGATCAAATACATGAATCCAGTCACGAATGTTTCTGCCGTCACCATAGACAGGAAGTTTTTTACCCTCCTTGGCGTTTTTAATCATCAAGGGGATCAATTTTTCTTGATGTTGATTTGGGCCGTAGTTGTTTGAGCAACGAGTAATTAAAATAGGGTAACCGAAAGTTTCATAAAAGCTGCGACACAATAAATCTGCACTTGCTTTACTCGCAGAATAAGGGCTATTAGCTTGCAATGGAGTATTTTCGGTAAAAGGATTGTCTTCTTCTGTTAAACTTCCATATACCTCATCTGTGGACACTTGAAGGTATTTCTCGATACTTGGACAATCATGTAATAACGTTAATAATGAATGTGTTCCATTTATATTAGTCCGAATAAAAGGTGTCGAATCATTTATGCTATTATCTACATGGCTTTCGGCGGCAAAATTAACAATATAATTTATATTATTTTTTTGGACTAATCTTTTTATATCTTTTGTGCTGTTGATATCATATAATGATAAATAGTATCTACCCGAACGATTGATTTCTTCGCTTATATTGTTGTAGTTTGCTGCATAAGTTTTTGCGTCAACATTGAAAATGTTATAATCGTACTTATCAAATATATACTTGATAAAATTACTGCCTATAAAACCTAGGCCGCCCGTCACTAATACGCTTTTCATTTTTAAGAGCCTTGATAGAATAAATTAAAATCTTTTTTATAATAGTTATGCACTTTACCTTTTAATTCATCTGTCCAGGAAGAATTTTTTTTGAACGTTTTAGAATTATATGCGTGAGGCAACTGATATTCAAGAATATTTAAATCTTGACATACTTTTTTAAAGTCTTCATTTAAGTTTTCGAACCGACCTATAAAATCACAAGTAAAATCGGCGCTGATTTTATCTGTAAAATAATGGCCGCCATTTAATTGAGGAAAGAACTCAAATTGTGGTAGCGTATGATATTCATCATATTCACTCCATAAATTTTTATGATCCTTTCGATAATCAAAGTCGGTAGTTAATGATACATATTCTTCGAATGATACCGCCCGTTCTTTATTGTAAAAAGGTAGGTCACCTTCTTTTTCAAATTTAAGTTGCCCCCATTTCCAGGCAGAAACTAAGCGATCATATGGATTGCGAACAAATGAAAATACATAATAATCAAGATGATCATTTAGAAAATGAGAGAAACCTCGCTTTCTTAAAACCTTTGCTGGTATATCAGGATCGGTGTCCCGCAAAAACCTTTCGACAGATGTGCCTGCCGCTTTAGGAATATGCAAGAATATACACTTATGTTTGTGACTGATCATTAGCGATTGGAATACCGTTAAATCTAAAAAGATTATGCATTTTTGAAAACCATCTGACGCATGCCTCTTGATGTTTGGTTCTGAAATTTGAATCAATCCATTTAGGTAAAATTTCATCAAGTTCAAAATGAAAGCTTTCAATTAGCCATCGAATATTCTCAACCGAACTTGCAATAAAATTGTCGCAACCGACAATATCATACAGAGAATAAATGTATTTTAATTCATTAAACCTCCTTAAAACTATCATTTGTTTTATAAAATCTAAATGAGTACGCGGAGTAAAATGTTGTGTATGACCAGGCTTTCTGCAAAAACTATCTAGACCTTCAGTTAAAATATCAAATCTAGTATTTATAGCAAATTTATAATTATGATCTTTTGGAATTTGACAAATGTTTTCATACATTCCACTCCACATATATTTCCAGCCAATAGTTGGACACATGGTTTTACCTATTTTTCCTTCTATGTTACCAACTAGTTCAACTGAAGACTCATCTAGTATGAGTAAACTTTTGATTCGGGGGTGAAGGAATTCATCGAAATAAGAATAAATATCAGATTCTTCAACTTCATCCATTTTGAAGTTAGACGTGTCCCGCCAAGACTGATTTGCTTCGGAAACATTCCATGTTTGTATATATAAATCAAAGTCAATAACGCTTGAGCATGCCATTAAAAAATAATTTAAATTACCACTCTTTAATGAAGCCCTTGTGTGGCCACGGATTAAAAATGCTACCTTAGGTTTTGTCATTGATAAATGAATTACGAAGTTTTTGATAAACAAAATCTGGGATTGAATTTTTATATTTGATATTTAAATCATGGATTACTTTTTTCACTATCTCAGTATCAAATGTTAGATCAGGAAAATAATGATCAAGGATTTTTATAGTATATTCCTTGGGACTGGATACGAAAGAACTATAATCAATGGCAAGAATATTTGACTGACTTTTATGAACCCATTTGTCGACAAAAGCATAGTAGTAATTCTTGAACCGATTCATGAAGTTAATACATTCATCAATCATACCCTCATCATTATAATCGATTTTATGTTTTGATATATTTTTGAAGGGGCCACTTGCTTTTCCCCGTTGTTTATAATAATGGTAACGAAAATGAGCTTCAAGTTGTTCGATTGGGTCTGTTCTGTATAAAACCAAATATATGTCTGATTTATTTTGCTCAACTTGGCTTGCGCCAAAATCATGTTGTTTCTGTATAACGCAATTATTTATACATGGAGTTTGTCTGCATCCACAAGCAACATCAGTATTCGTGCCGTAAAATTCACAATAATCATGTCTGTAATTGTGAGCTTTTAATATGCCAGTTATTAACTTTTCAAGCAAATGATGGCCTGACCTTGGATACGATACTAGCATTCTTTGATTGTTGATTTTAGATTGATTCATTTTAATTTAGTCATTACTTGAGCATTTGATTAATTCCTTGAAACTATGTGAATTTTCTTGAATTTTACGAAAAATATTTAAATCTTCTTTAAAATATTCCCCAAACCATTCGGTGGTTTCGTTATTAAATTCGCCATCAACTATTGTTTTCTGCGTTTTATTTACTGCCCTAAGTTTTATATTTTTATTTTCAATGTTAAGAAGTCGCAATAGTTTATATATAGAGGCTTGTAAATCCCAGCAATATTCAATTACTATAATTTTACTATAATCACAATTAAACCAATGACTCTGAGGTATAAAATGTACCTTTCGCAACCATCTACTATGCAACATTTTAGTATTGTTATTTTTAATAAGTCTTGCAAAATCGTTTATATTAAATTGTGACCTTTTATTCAGTTCTTTTTCGCTATGCTGAAACAGATTAGAGCCAAATTTCCAATACCGAAACATTGAAGAAAATCTATCATAAGGGTTTCTAAATATTATTATCGGGCGTTCGCTATCCGCACACCTATTTTGATGACCTGATCCTTCTATGCATCTTGAATAGTTGTTTAGAAAAAATTGTTCAACCGATGTCCCTCCCGTTTTTGTGGGGTGGATAAATAGATATTTTTTGTTCATCATAATTTAGTCATCACTTGTTTTATTGCCATCCACATATCTAAATATTTATAACTTGCAAGCCTGCCAAGAAAAACAACATTATTTTCTGATAGAATTGCTTGTTTGTATTTGTCATATATAACCTGTCCTTCGCCAAAATTTTTAGGGTATATTGGATCATTAGTTTCATTATGCTCTTCTGGGTAATCGCGCGTATATATTGTGTGCTCTAAATCAGTTTCGTTTAAGAAAACTGCGTTATCTCCCGTGCGATTGAATTTCTTATTATTGCATTCATTTATAACGCTACCCTTTTCAAAAGAAAAATCATCATTTCTTGCACCCCGAAAGTGTTCAAATCGTAAAGATCTATATGGTAATTTACCAAAAGAAAAATCGAAAAACTCATCTGGCTTACCAGTATAAATCATTTTGTCGCATTTAAGGTTTTTGTACTCTTCTTTCGATACTCCAAGGTTTACTTTAATGCCATCAAGCATGCTCTTGAACATTTCGGTATAACCATTGACTGGTATTCCTTGATAATCTTCAGCAAAATAACGCTCGTCGTAATTATCTCTTTTGTTTGGAACTCTTCCTGATATAGATTTTGGAAGCTCTTCCCATGGTATTCCCCAGTGTCTTTCAGAATACTCTTTAAAAATAAGCTCTTGAATTTCTTTAGGACTCAAATCCCTACCTATTTGTTCGGCGGTCTTTTTATTATAAGGAATTGATATTAATCCGTGCTTTGTATTTGCGCGAACTTTATGTTTATAATTATTGAATTCAGAATATCTATTTACAAAATCCCACACCTCTTTATCTGGCGTGTGAAAAATGTGAGCACCGTACATATGAACGGTGACTCCATCTTGCTTTTTGTCAAAACAGTTACCTGCGATATGATCGCGCATTTCAAAAATTTCCACATCATGCCCTTGCTCTTTGAGCAAAATTGCAGAAGTGACTCCAGCAAGCCCGCACCCTATGATATTAATTTTCATTTCTTTTTTTCCATTTTTGATTGATGAAGTAATTATTTTTGATGGCTTCAAGAGCAATTTCTTGAATGTTTTCATTGATATCTTTAAAAAGATTAGGATTTTTTTTCATAAAAATTGTCGTTGCTCTATTTAAGTTGTTAGGTCTACTAGAGGCTCCGTGATGATATACGATGTTATCGTAAGATGAAAAAAATACTGGGTGATAATATATACTTGACCTATTAGTTCTTTTGATTCTAAGCCATTCAATATTATTTCGCTGAAGATCAGAAAGTACTTTTCCTCCAGTATCATACGTGCATGACTTAACTGCGCGAGTAAAATCAGGAGGCATCCAACTAAAATTATTATTAATCCAAAAATCCATTGTGCAAAAGGCGAAACATGGATGAGGAATCGGGCATTTTATTATTTCAGGCCTGTGAACCGCGCAAAAAATATAACTTTGAAGCTTGGACTTGACATACTCATTGACATTGTCTATTGGAAAGGCGTCACTGTCAAGAAATATTACCACATCATCATCTTTAGTACCCTCGTCTTCAGCAACAACTTTAAATAAATTATCTAATTTCGTAGCATGATCATATGAGCCACTCATACCACCATCTTTCTTAGCAACAGAAGTGTTGCAATGATTTTCTAAAAAATGATATTTATGTTTATGGGGTGATGTATCCATGTGTTCGTCAAAAAAACACCAAACTTTATAGTCTGATGTGAATTTTTCGATATGTTTTAATTGTGTGTCAACCCATTGGTCTCCTCCGAAATGAACTGTTATATAATGTATCATGTGTTATTATTTAATAGATTTTTCCAGATTTTATTAATGTTTGGTATTGAAAAGGTTGAGCGAGAGAATTTGAGGGCATTCTCTATGATTTGTTTACACTCTTGTTCGTTAGATTGTGCCCATTTTATTTTATCAATAATGTCAGAAAAATCATATGCCACTGGAATGTAATGAACCCATGGTTCAAGATCCTTCTCAAAGAAGCATTTATGGTAATGACATTGCAGGAATAATAGCCTGCCACTTAATAATAAATATTTTAATCTGCCACTGAAACCAAAAGCTTGGGTATCAATTACATACTTATAGTTTTTAAAAGTATCAAATAGGCTCATTCTGTGCTCTTGATTTTGACCGCCGACATGATATGCATCAATATACTCTGGATATTTTTTAGTCAATTTACAAAGATTTTTTCTACTATCTATTCTAGCCGCACCTCTCCAGCAAATTTTAGATATTGCGTCATCGTTTAATTCCAAACTCAAAAGATTATCATACATTTCAGCGTGATTAAAATTTAGCCAAGTGGAAAAATTGAAGTCAGGACAGCAAATTAAATCTTTATGATGCTGTTCCATTTTAAATGTATCTGGATAGCACTCTGACTCTGGATCGATGTAGCACTGAGAAAAAACAGGCTCTGGGCTGGATTCAACCATAGCATGCCCAGGATTATTATCTGTTGTATATAATCTTACATAATCAAAATCATCAAATATAATATCTTGATCTGCCCGCTTAATTTGAGAAATAAAAGTACGAGGTCTGTGGTCGCCACCATAAGTGTGGAATTCAAGTTTACCATCTTTTTTTCTAAAAACTAATCTAGTGTTTCTAAACTTTTGACCCCATGAAGTTTCGGGGCATTCTGAGTCATTGTCAAATATTTCTGGGTTTCCAAGTTTTTTCATTCAATAGCATTTCTCCTGAAAATTGATATGAAAATTTGGTATGCCTTTGTACAAGCAGAACTCATTAAATCTGCTGAAGTTTTTAAATAAAAAGTTTGTATACTGCAATAAATAAAAATCAACTAGCGCTTCTTTAGCTATGTTTATACGCCCATATTTTTCTTCCATCTGAATTTGTATCTCTGTGGACTGCTCGCCTTTTTCGTGGCCAGTGCCACAACCTGGAGGAGCGAAGTATCTTTCGGTTACGATTGTATTGCCGTATTCTTTTTCAAACAAATCAACAAACTGCTTTGAATCTGTGGCTACAAAAAATTTATAATTATCACAAGATTTTAAAAATGCACGAGGAGCGTCAAATAATACATGATCTATTTTCTCTTTATAAATATCAAAGATAGTTTGAATTGCATTTCTTTCTCCCTGAAAACGATTTGAGTTTCCAGTTCTTGGCGGCAGAACTTCACCGTTCGATGTTCTGGCGTGAACGCCAACCACATAATTTCCAGCGAAGTATTTTTCGCGCATGCCATCAATTTCAGCAGCAATACTTCTGTGAACATTTATGCGATCAAATGTATCATAAAATTTTTTAGACTCTTCTTGTGATTTAAGTGGGTTTTTGATTACTAATCTAGAATCAGAATGTTGTTCAGCATCTTTTTTCAGCTGGTCTATATATTCCTCATTTACAATGACTTCTATATCTGTATCAATGTGATGAAAATATTCAGCAAACAAATTACTATCACCTTTACTGGCCCAATGTCCACGCATATCAACGAGCATGCCTTTATTATTCTGCTCGCAATACATTAAAGCATTTGTGAGATGCCATAAGGTATCGCCCCATCCAGTGTCACGAGAAAAATAATAATAATCGTTCACAATACAATCTTTTCTTCTCCATACTTATCAAACATTTCTTGATAGTTGGGTATTTTATCGTATGCTTTTTTACCAAAAACTCTTCTGTCTGTACCTAAAAAATTCTCAACATTATTGTAATCAACTTCTATGTCAAGGTGCGCAATCATATTGTCAAACTGAGAAAGCCTTTGTTCATAAGTTTCTAATCCATAAAGATCTTCGTATTTAGAAATGTATGCATCAGGAGGCAATAAATCATAATAATGTGGTAAATATTTTTTGTACCATTTAATTCTTCTTTGTATTGGCGGTTCTTCTAGCTCTTGATAATCGAATGAATCAACTTTTTCTTTATGCTCTTTTTGTTCGCCCAGCTGCCAAACCTGAACTTGATTTGCTAGCTGCCACGAAACTGCAGGGTAAAATGCACTTTCTCTGTATTGATATATAATTTTTATACCGTGTGCCGCGCAATAATATATAAAGTTTTCATTGCCAACTTCTGAAACTGTACACCAGACATGTTTTACTCCATCGAATTTTGCAAATAAATCATCCAAGAATAGCCAAAGCTTATCCCTGTCTTCAGAGATATTATTAAACTTATTAAAATATGGTATGTGATCTGACTTTGGCAGATTGTCGGGGTTCATTCCATGCTCTTCAATGATCTTAGCGTACCGTGGGTTATGCTCAAGGTCACCAGTTAAAGAGGACAGCGGCTCATGAACAATGCGATCATTCTTATTAAGAGCAGCAATTAAACTTGTGGTTCCCGCTCTTTCTTGACCGAAAACTACAAACTTAGAATCCATAATTAAAATAATTTAAATCTTCTGCAAAATGTTTTTCTATATAGTCTTTGCTATACGTTGAATAATAATCTTTATAACTTTTTTTCTTTTTATATTCTGCGCTACTATTCTTTCGCCAGTCATCGAATCCCTTTCGGCTTTCAAAATTAAGTTTCATTTGTAACTGAAATAAACACTCTTGCATATCTTCTACCTTGAAGAACTTATCAATCTCTACTCTGCCCCTAACTGTTACTCTACTTAAATTAGTATCATAGTACCCCGCGTGAAACTCTTTAATAGCTTTTTGCTCATATGCATAATCAATAAAACCATCAAAGTTATCATTGATATAATATTCATGGAACTTTTTAACATATGGCATTTTGGGCGAATCAATATTATTATCTACAAAATAGTCATACTTCCAGCCGCCAAGATACGAAAACATAGAAACTACACGATCAAAAGGATTGCGTACTACTGTAAATTTAAAATAATCTTTGTAATCAGGAACCTCCCAGAGTATTCCATTAATAGCTCTTTCGCATGTAGTTTTATATTTATTATCATAGTCCTGCTGATTTTGATTATTCTCGTAATCAGGCTCTATGTTTGATAAAAGATAATGCTTAATAAATGTACCCCCCGATTTTGGGATATGAACGTAAATGAATTTATGATCGTGGCTATACATCGATTTTATCCATGACTTCAGGGTTATCTAAATTATCCAACAAGAACTGCTTGCCGTCTTCGCCGCAAAGGTGGCATAAATAAAAGTCTTTATTGTCTTCGCCTTTTTGAAAGCAAGCTTGATAGTTTGCATTCCATACCCATTGCAAAGGTTTGTGATGATCTGTCACGTCTGTTTTTGCATACGCATAACCATACATATCTTGATCAATAAAATCTTTACGCTCTCCGAGTATTTCTAAAACTGGATTATCAATCAAGTTATTCTCTTTTAAAAAGTCAACGATAGTATTTTGATCTGGCAAAACTTTAACCATTTCGGATACAATTCGGCGGCTCATAATATAACAGCCAAGATTTAAATTATATTTTGGAATATTGCGTTGAGTTTTTTCATTAAACCAATAGACATCTTCGTCTTCAGGAATAGCTTTTAAATATTCTTTTAAAAAAACTTCATTCTTTTTGACCACGGCTTCATTGAAGCCATACTGCATCATGAACTCATCATCTTTATGGTACTCAAAAATATCGGGAGCAGTTTTGCTTACGACCATATCAAGATCAAGTAACGCGAATTTATCATAGTCAGTCTTTAAAAACTCATGCAAAAACAAAACTTTAACAAAAGTACTTTTCTGGTAATGACTAAACGTATATTGATGTATATCTTGATAGCCAGGAAAATCTGACATAGATATTATTTTTAAATCGCATCCAATTTTCTCTGCATACTTTTCAATAGAACCAAGACAATGCGGAACCCATGCCATGTCCTTGTACCCAGGATTTGCAAAGTCAGCATCCTTAGGTAAATCGTTGATTACATAAATGACATTACTCATAAAGCTGTAACCTCCAAATCTTCGTCAAGTAAACCCCAATTGTCGGGATTTGGATTGTCTAAAAGTTTATTTCTGACATCAAGGGAATTAGTTTTTCTAGCTCCCTCTTGTTGTGCATGTGGCTGCGTAGTATCATTAGCGGCTCCATCATCACGACCATGAAACTGATGATAAAAATCGGCATCAATAGCTAAACAAAGATTGTATATCTCTTCTTTTGCGGCTATACGATTTAAAAATTCTGTATCCATACTGTTCATGTACACTAGTTTTTCATTAAAGCCTTTATGCTCTAAATAGCATTCACGCTCAACCATCATAACCCCAACAGCACCACCATAAAAAGGGAATATTTCTTTGTTAGGCATAAGGCGGCTAAAATGATTGTGTTCATGGCAAATTTCTACCTTATAAGAAAGCTCTTGGTCATAAATAAAATCACGAAAAACAGAATGATGAGATTGGCTTTCGTCTAAGTTTCGGCGGCTGCAAAAAGAAGCTCTGGGCCATTTCCAACCATAATCTTTTACTTCAAATTCATGATAGAACCAGTCCATAAAACGCTGACCAATCAATGTGTCTTGATCGATACGCGCAAAATGCTTGCCTTCCATCTGGCGGAATCCAACATTCATCGCATGAACTTCTGAAAATGGAGAATCACCCTGATGTTTGTCGGCAATATCAGGTGGAACTGTAACAATTTTAAGAAGACCTTTTGTTTCTGGAACTAACCTGCTAAGGATATCATCCTTCATTGGTTTATTTCTTGAGCACCAATCAACAAGCACAACCTCAGATTGATCTTCAACATTATTCTTGCGAATGATTTCACAAGCATGATTTACTGTATTGATGCATCTACCTACAGAATCACCGTTATAATTATCGTTACGGGAACAAACTATATATGATATTCTTTTTTCGCTCATGATTCTGGAACTAATCGTTTACAATTAAAAGCAAAGACTCTTTGTGGGTTAGGAACTGTTACTTGCTTGCCGCCAATCTCCTTTAGCATATTCATGTATGTAGAACCTGGCGTCGAAATATGTTTATCTAAATGTTTTAAACAATGAAAATTAATGCTTGGCCTATATTCGTCTTCTATATTAGAATTATATGTATTTGGCACAATATAAAATACTTTATTCATCCAATTAAATGTATTATGCAGTTTTAATAGTATCTCTTCTGAGTCGGTTACTACAAAAAAGTTAGCCTGTCTTGCATTAAGTTGAACTTTATTCATTTGAGCTATATAAACATTTAAATTAGATACTTTATCTGATTCTAGTATTACCCCCCAAGTATGTTCAGTTATACGTTTATTCACTCTTATAATTTCTTCTATAGCTGGCTCTGGCATAGAGCTTAAACTATGAATTTCACTGTTGAATTTATAAGCTTCGTATTCCATTGTTAAGTTTGTGATTTGTTTTTGTTCTGTATAATATAATTGTGAGTTTAAATAATGTAATTCATTATCTAAATAATTGTGGAGATTATCAATCTTTTTTTGATAACCCCGTTTAATTTTACACAAATATTTTTTACTTTTTCGTAAAAAACTAATCACGTTGGAGGAGCGGGTGGTGTTTTATGTATCAATAAAGCTATTTTCTTTACTAGAAGTTTGGCACCTTTTTTTATTAAAAGAGACATAGCTTACGATAATCACGGTAAAATAACATCAAAACGTAAGCTTATCCAGAACTAATCATTAATGCTCCGTTATTAATCCAAAGCCTCCCTCTAGTCCTAGGATTCGATTTGGGTAGTACATCATAATTTAAATGAACATGATTGCCCTTCAGATAAATAAAACCATCCAAGCAAACAGAACCTTCCACATGAAAGTCGTAGAGAGGATCTTCTACATTTACGCCAACCCTTCCGCTATCAGTAACTATAAAACTTGTAACATCACCCGTTCCAATAGTCGCTTCATTCTCTAAAAAACCACTGTTACCTGTGAGCGTTAAATAAATTCCACTTTGACCACTGAAACGAGAATGACCTAAAGTTCCAACAGGCATCCAATCGTTGGTATTATCTTCGCCTGTTTTTTCGTACAGTTGATTGTCGTCAGAATTAAGATAATTTGTACCAACAATACCAGCCGCTTTTAAGCTGCTGCTTGGATGGCCTGAATCAGTAATAATTGGGCGTCTGATACCCAAGTTTTGGTTAACGAAATCTTCGAAAGCGCCCATAATTAATCCTCTGATACTAAGAACTGAGCAGGGTTATTAACAGATGTGTTAGCTGCTCTATTCAATTTGTCTAAATTAAAAATATAATCACCAGTTGATGATGTAACTCCAAGAGAGTCACAAACGGTAAACTTATTGTTTTCATCATATACATTACTTAGTTGTATTCCGTCAGAATAAGATTGATATGAATAAACAGTTCCTCCATTTGGTCCGCCACCTCCTTCACTAATATTTTCCATGTTTACATTACTTGTGTTTGAAACTGAAGTCCCTATTGATGCCAAACCAGCTCCAAGACTTTGTGGAGAAGCAGTAATAGTTCTTGAGGAAAACCCTTCTAAGGTATAATCTGGATTAGTTGTTATCACATTAACTTGTTTGCCAGCTAAATTTTGGCCACTTACTCGCCATGTAAATGTACCCTTGGTGTCTGAATCTGATACGGTAATTGTATAAGAATTTGAATTCGTATTCGTTCCTTGACTGCCAGTCGTTAATTGAGAGGGCGAGGTTTGCGATAAAGAAGTAAATAAATCAGGAGCCTCTAGGAATTGCTGTGTTGAAACTAAATTAAAGTTATCACTTACACCTGCTGGAGAACTAGAAAGCGAAGAAGCTAAATTATTTATAGAAAGTTGTAAATCAGTATGAGCAATTTTAACAACAGTCGATGCAATAGAAACAGCTCCATTTGATGTTTTTGTGGCTGTAATTGTAAAATTATTTGTGGAAATATTGTAATTACCTGCTTGCCTTGAAACATTTTTAGAACTTTCTTGAGTTGTCGAATTACTAATTGTTAATTGACCATTTGCCGAAGTATAAGAAATTGTATCAAAGTTGCTAGCAGAATTTGAAACTGTTGCTGATTCAGAATCTTTTAAAGCTTGCTGGTTTCCTGGGTAAGAAATGGATGAGATGCTTACGGATGGGTTACTGTTATTTAAAGAAACTGAATTATTGGAAGTAAACTCATCACCGAATATATTATAGAATGAATTTTTAGGAATAACTTTTATGCCAACCGTTCCATTTCTTGAGGCTTCATCAGTTACTGTGATTGGTACAGTATATCGAAATACTCCTCCACCTAAATCTGTTGAAGAATAATTACTGTAAGATTGACCCTCGCTTAAACCGAAATTTAAAACTCGAAGTTGAATTTGATTTGCACTGCTTTCATTTGAAGTAACATCAATATATGCATTTATAACATCGCCACCTTTTACTTCGCTTGCTCCAATAACATTTGGTGATTGAGCTGAAGTTGCTGTTGAATCAAAAGATATCGCTGAAATTTGTGGGGGATTTGCGATTTTAATTTTTGCATCATCAGTATCAACTGCACCATTATTAACGCGCACCGCACGAATTCTTAAATTATCAGAATCACTGTATATTCCATCAGCATAAGAAACTGTTTTGGGGTTCTCAAATGAATTACTATTTGTAATACTAATATCACTTGTTAATGCAGAATAAGATATGGTATCACCATTACCAGCACTCCAGTTTGATATTGTATTGGTGAAATTAGTTGACTCTCCATTTCTTAATCCATCATTTCTTCCATTGTAAGAAGATGGGTCACTTGCAGATATAGATGGGTAGGTTTGATCTAAATCGATTTGATTGGATGATGTGGAAACTTGGCCAAAAGTTCCAAAACTATTCCTTGCAATAATTGAAATAGAATTAAGTCCAGCTCTATTATTTGTTATTGTAACAGGTATTGTTGCGGTAAAGTTTCCATCCCCAGTATCACTTAAAGAATAAGAAGATGCTACAATTCCATCAGAGATACCTGAATTATATACTTCAATAGTATCAATATCATTACTGCTAAAAACTGCATACGCATTAATTGTGTCTCCGCCCTTTAAATGAGTTGAGCCTAATTCCGTAGAAGGCTTTTCAGTAGCGGATGAAATGTTATCAATCAGCAAGGAAATTGGAGTTGGGCCAGCCCCAAGCTCAGTTAATGATATTATAGCTGAAGATCCATTCGCTTCTCCACTAATAAAGCTTTGTCCCGTAAGAGAAAGATTGTCAAGATACCCTTCAAATCTTCTTGTGAAATCACCAAGCTCTACAATTTGATTGCTAGGTATTGGGATTCCATTAATAGATCCAGAACCAATGTAATCATGGGCTGGACCATCCCATCGTAAATAAACTTTTAAATCTTCAGCAGTATCAACTGTCACCCCAGAAAGCAAGGTTCCAGTTGTCGGAGTCGCATAATAATTTTTTGTAGCAGGGCCAATATTATTTTCTATGTTAGAAAAGAAAGAGAAAGAAGCTCCAGAAACCGCGTTGCCTCCACCACCAGCCTGACCAATAAAACTAACAAAAAGAGTATCGTTTTCTTGAGAAACTTCAATATTATCTCTTCCGCTAATAGACTTTAGTTTTATATCGTAATCACTAACCGAACTAAAAAGACCAATTCCTGAGCCAATGTTTGAGGCTGTCGTGGATTCTGGAGTTCCTGTATAATCTATAAAGATTTGATTTGCAGAGCTATTAACAACAAAATCTTTCCCCCCAACCAAAGATTTTAATTGAAGGGTATTATTTGTAATGCTTGAATAAAACCCAGCTCCCGTACCTAAATTAAATGCAGAGTTTGCGTACCCATCCAATAAATTATCTTTTGAGATTCTTACGACTTTACGAGTAGCTGCATCAAAGGGGTTTATTTCAGCAATAAAAATATCTTCATCTTGTAAAGATGAAGCTGGTGGTAGTTGATCTGGTCGTCTCAGAGCCATTTTACTTATTTATGATTGCGGATTGATTGTTTGAGGATTGCGATGTTATTGTAGCTTCTTGGCTTACGCTAGTGATAACAGCTGATTGACCCTGAACTGCTGTTATGGTAGAATGACCTTGGACTGTACTATCCGTATCTAACGTAATAATTAATAAGTTACCTAAATCATCAGCCATATTTGCATCAGCTTCGTCTACGAGAAAAACTACATCTCTTGCGTAAAAACCGTCTCCTGGATTTTGAGTTGCCATAATATTAAGGAGATTGCGTAGTTGTTGTAGTAGTTGTAGTCGTTGTAGTCGGTGCTACTGTCGTTGTAGTGCTTGTAGTCGGTGCTACTGTCGTTGTAGTAGTTGTAGTCGGTGCTACTGTCGTTGTAGTCGGTGCTACTGTCGTTGTGGTACTTGTTGTTGTGGGTGTAGCTGTAGTGGTTGGTCCTGAAGTAGTCACGCCTTCAGGCAAAGTAGGGTCTGATGTAATTCTTACTCCAATATCTAATCTAACTGTCATTGTGCCTTGAAGCAATGTATAGACAAGTGCTGGATCTGATTTTTTTACAACATTAATTCCATAATGATAATCTCCATCAAGGAGATCTTTGGTATCTTTATGTAATAATACCACACGGATTTGGCCCCCTCCGTAATCAACAATAGTAATGCCGCCAGTATCAGTATCTGGTGGAAATTCACTACTTTTTCTTGCAACAGCTTTTGAATCTGGATCGGTCTTTCTTTTTTTCGCAGTAAAAAAAGCTGTATATTCATTCATATTAACGGAAGTGCCGTTGAGAACAAGGGACAGATCAAAAGAAAATGCATCTCCCCTATAAAAAGCTATTTCATTCGCCATGGTTAACCTCTCTTTCTGGTTTAAATGGAACTTGTTTATTTGCGTGGCTTGAGAAATGACTAGGCATTAAATCTTTAATTATGTGCTCAACACCTCTTCTCATAAGTTCTGAAACAGAATACCCAGTTTCCTCGGATATCTTTTTCAAAGCGCTTTTATAATTGCTATGAAGCCAGAACTCAATTTTCTCTTTATTTTCTTTCATGAAAAATTAATTACAATATACATGTTATATACATGTATAATATAACTAAAGAGAACTATTTAAATTTTTTTTTTAAAAAATTATTGGCAACTCTCGCAAATCTCACCATTTTTCATAGCTTCGATGCTGCAAGCACTAGGTTCGGAAGCGCTAGTTGATTCAGTTTCATTGGCTTTTTCAACCTTACTTGCGGCTCGATTTCTTAAATAATATGTAGTTTTTAATCCAGCTTTCCAGCTAGCCATATATATATCATTCAAGTATTTTAATGATGTAGTTTTATTATATAAATTAAAACTTACTGCTTGATCAATCCATTTTTGACGTACAGAATTACATTCAATTAATTTTAGCATATCTCTGTCAAAAGCAGTTTTGTATTTTTCTTTAAGATCTTCGGGTATTGAGCCGTTTAGCAAAGACAGATCTCCGTCAACACTTTTTACCATAGTGGATATTTCAGTGGACCAAAGGTCTCTGTCTTTCATATCTCTTACGAAGTGTTCATTAGTGATAAAGAAATTACCGCTTTTATTCTCATAAACAAAAAGTACAGAAAAATTAGGTTCAATACTTTGTTCTATCCCATTGATATAACCAATAGTAGCAGTTGGAGCAATAGCCATAACATTAGAATTACGCATTCCAAATTCAGCTATATGTTTTCTAACTTGCCCCCATTCTTTTAAAGTCTCAGATCCTTTAGTTTTATTTTTTCTGTACGACATTAAATTATTAAAAGAGTCAACGGGTAAAATGTTTTGACTCCATAATGACCCTTCATAAGTTTTGTATGCACCTTTTTCCTTCGCTAATTTTGAACTAGCATAAATAGCGTGGCAAGAATAAAACTCAAATAATTTATCATTAAACTCAACAGCTTCATCACCATCAATTTGAATATTAAGCATGTGAAGAATATCATGTAAACCCATCATTCCCAAACCAATTGGGCGATGCTGAAGATTAGACTTTTCGGCCTCTTTCGTTGGATAAAAGTTTAAATCAATAACATTATCCAAAATTCTAATTGCAGTATGAATTGTGGATTCTAATTTTTTATAATCAATTACATAATTAGATGAACCATGAGTTGCCTTTTCAATTAAATGATTTTTTAAATTAACAGAACCTAAGTTACATACCGCCGTTTCTCCTATTTCTACTTTTTCGCCACCCTTATATTTTGAGGATTTTGTATGTAATGTAATTTCCGTACAAAGATTAGAACTATGTACTGCACCTTCGTGTTGGTTTGTATAACGAATGTTGCAAGGATCTTTAAATGTATTCCAAGGATGAGATGTCTCAAATAAAACTTTAAGCATCTTTTTCCATAATTCTTTGGCAGGAATAATTCGATAATTTTTTATCAAACCTTCTTCTGCATCATTACATAATTTATTATAACGCTCGTCAAATTCTGCGCCGAAACAATCATGAAGAGTTTTTCCATTCTCATCTTCAGTATCTTTGGGGTCAAAGAAGTACCAAACATCTTCTTGCTCTACTCGACGCATAAATTCATCAGGAACCCAAGAAGCAGTGTTCATGTCATGGCAACGAAGTCGATCATCACCAGTATTTCTTCTTAGGTTTAAGAAGTCTTCGAAATCCAAATGCCAAGGTTCTAAATATGCGCAACCAGCACCTGGACGTTTTCCGCCTTGATTTACGGCTACCAAAAGGTCGTTGTATATTTTAAGCCAAGGGACCAAGCCACTAGATATACCATTAGTTCCCTGAATATGAGAGCCTGTAGAACGAAAAGGGGTAACATCAAGGCCAAGGCCACCAGCGTACTTTGATTTACGAGCTTCTTGCCAAGCACCGTCAAAAATACCGTCAATGCTATCATCAAAAGTATTAAGGTAGCAAGAACTAAGCTGTGAGTGAGTAGTTCCACTGTTAAAAAGGGTTGGGGTTGAGGGGGTGTATAAAAATTGACTGAATAAATTATAAAACTCTATAGCTTTTTCGTTTTTATCTTCTTCATTGATTGCGAGACCCATAGATACACGCATCCAGAAAGCTTGTGGAGATTCCATAACCTTTCCGTCTTGTCGAATAAAGTAACGATCATATAAAATTTGTATACCAAGATATTTAAATTGATCATCTCGGCTTATCTTCATTGCCTCTGATAGTTTTTTAAGATCAAAGTCTAACAAGGATTCTGAAAGTTTTTTTTCTTTAACTAACTTTTTGGTGTTTTGTATGAAAGCTTTTCTGTACTGAAGTTTGAATGTATCTGAATCCACACCTTCTTTGAATACTTCTTTGTATAAGCAATTTAATAAAAGTTTTGCGGCTGCGTATGAATAATTAGGTTCTTTTTCTATCTTCTCTCGCGCTGATAGCACAAGAGCTTTATCAATTTCAGAAGTGGTAATTTTATCATAAAGCTGAAGTTGTGCATCAAGTACAATTTCACTTGCGGAAACTTCAGTTATTCCTTCGCATGCTCTTTGGGCGCTTGCGTTTATTTTATCAACTTCAAAGTCTTCTAATCGACCATTTCTTTTCTTTACTTTTATATTCATTCGTAGAGTATGGATATTATATTAACACAGAAAGCTCGATAATACAAGCTTAATGTGCTAAAGAGTTATTAACAATTTATTCTTTGACTGCAGATTCAGATCTTGCCCAGTCTAAATCACTTCTTACGTCAAGATTGACTTGCCATGCAGACTTTAAAAGCTTTGGGTCTAAGCCATTTTTTTCAAAAGTTTTAATCAAAGCGTTGATATCTTTAGGGAAGCATGTTCCTCCGAATCCTTTGTCTCCATCATGACCTGGAACTTGAAAGTGAGACTGGCCAATCCTTCTATCAGTAATCACACCATTAATAATGGCATGCCAATCAAGACCTAATTTTTCTATCAAGCAATGAATCTCATTAAAGAAACTAACTTTTGTAGCGAAAAAACAATTAGCAATATACTTAACTGATTCAGATTCATCACTCTTCATTAATACAGTCTGAATATTAGGAAAGGCTTTATTAAATAATTTAATTACCTTATCTCCAATGCTTTTCTTTTTTGTATAACCTACAATATGTCTATCCGCGTCAAGGAAATCTTCTTTTGCAAATTTTGCAGTAAGAAATTCGGGCGAATGAACAATATTTAAATTAGGATGTTTTGCTTGTAAAGATTTAGTTGTTCCAATTGGCACTGTGGATTTTATAATAAAAATAGCTTTTGATCCAATAGAGTCAATTTCATCAAAGCAAGATTCTATAATTGATAAATTACAATCTGCACCCATAGCATCCTTCATTGGAGTTGGAACACTAATGAACACAAAATCTTGAGACAAAGTATCTTCTAACGAGTTCTTGGAAACCTCTGGATTCTTATCAAATACTTTTACATCGTATTTGGCAAATCCATTTGCCACGGCAGAACCGACGAAACCATTGCCGATTACACCAATCTTCATTCGTACTTACGATCTATAACTGGCTTATTTTCTTGTATCCAATCTTCTAATTTTTTTTGAGGATTCCAGCCTAATAAAGTTTTTGCTTTTGTATTGTCAGCCAATGTTTCTCTTGACTCTCCTGGTCTGGCGTCAATATGAACATGTTGCCCGCCTGTTAATTCAACAAGATCAAGAACAGAATGATTCCTGCCAGTACCAAGATTGAACATTTCACCTATGATTTCTTTATTGTCTGATTCGCCAGCTAAATACATAGCTTCTACAATGTCTTTTACATATGTATAATCTCTGGTTTGAAGTCCATCACCTACAACAGTCATTGGTTTGCCCGCTTCTTTTTGCCTGAAAAATAGACCTATAACAGGAGCATAATCTCCAGCCAAAGGCTGACGCTCACCATAAACATTGAAGAATCTAAACAATACAGTTTCTAAACCAAAAAGCTTAGTGTACATTTTGCATAATTCTTCACAGTTAGATTTACTTACTGAATAAGGATTCAAGCAATCATTAGGCATGTCTTCTTTCAATGGGATTGGATTAGCTAATCCATAGCAAGAAGAAGTACCTGCAAACATTACTCTTTTGCAATTGTTTAATCTGGCTGCTTGAAGTACATTTACCGTACCAAGCGAGTTATTTTTGACTGCATCTGACGGATCTTGAACGCAAATCTGTATACGAGAACGCGCGGCTAAATGAAAAACTAAATCTACACCTTTAAATAAAGGCTCTAGTTTATCGAAATCACAGATATCAACTTTATGATTTTCAGTATCATCTCTCCAGTTAAATTGGGAATTAGCGGTAGATGATTCATCATCAACAACAACTACTTCGTGCCCAGCGCTCAATAATCTTTCAACCAAGTGACTGCCTATAAAGCCAGCACCTCCAGTAACTAAACATTTTTTCTTAGACATGTATTACTATACACAATCTAACAGTTAATTTCTAAATTTTTTATATACCAAGCGTAAGTTTTTTCAATTCCAGCCCTCAAATCATATTTTTGTAAAAAACCCATTGATTTTATTCTTGTGTTATCCATCTTTTTTCTAAACGTTCCGTCTGGCTTTGAAGAATCGAATACTATATCTCCTTGGTAATCAAGTGATGATTTAATTAATTGAGCTAGTTGTAGTATAGAAACCTCATCATCTGAACCGCAATTCAAATGCGATATATCTTGAGAATAAACATTTCCCGCCGATACATTTTCAAGGCAGTAAACTACAGCTTCAGCTAAATCATCAACAAAAAGAAATTCCCTGAGCGGTTTTCCACTACCCCAAACTTCCACAGATTGCGAGCCTTTTTCACGAGCGCAATATATTTTATTTATTAAAGCTGGCAATACATGTGATGTTTGTAGGTCAAAGTTATCTCTTGGTCCATATAAGTTACATGGCATTATCGAATAAAAATCACTACCATATTGTTTGTAAAAACTTTCGCACATTTTAAGCGCGGCTATTTTTGCAATAGCATAAGGCTCATTTGTATACTCCAGCTCTCCAGTCAATAGGTACTCTTCTTTAATTGGTATTTTTGCATCACGTGGATAAATGCATGAAGAGCCTAAATTGATTAATTTATCTACAGAATGATCATGCGACGCTTTTATGATATTAGATGCAATCTGTAAATTATCATATATAAAATCTGCGCGATATGTATTGTTAGCTAAGATGCCTCCAACTTTTGCGGCGCATAAAACAACATGATCTATACTCTCGTTTCTAAAGAAAACATCAACAGCTTTTTGATTTAATAAATCAAGCTCTTGTCTTGTTCTTGTTATTATGTTTGTATAGCCTTTTAATTTTAAATTATCAACAACCGCAGAGCCAACCATTCCGCGATGACCAGCTACGAAGATTTTTTTATCTTTCACTTTGAAAGTGATTTGTAATCGTTTTTGTACATCTTTTTGACAAGACCCAAGAATCCAGTTTTTCTCGTCCAGCCCATTTCTTGTTCTGCGAGAGAGCAGTCGCCACATAATTTATGAACTTCTGCAGGGCGATAAAATTTAGGGTTAACCTGAAAAAGTAACTTGCCATCTTTTGTGTAATATTTTTCTTCATCCTCCGCACCTTTAGATATAAATTCTATACCTGCGCATTTTAAACTTTCATCAAGAAATTCTCGAACACTATGCATCTCGCCACTGGCTAGTACATAATTTTTGGGGCGGTCTTGATTTAACATCATCCATACGCCTTCCATGAAATCTTCAGCGTCAGTCCAGTCGCGCTTTGCGTCAATATTCCCTAATTCTAATACTGGAATTTCTTTATCCGCTTCAAGTGCATGTTTAATTTTAGCAACACCATGGCTGATCTTACGGGTTACAAAGTCTAAACCTCTTCTCGTACCTTCGTGATTGAAGAGCCAACCTTGTATTGCGTATAAACCATAGGACTCGCGATAAACTCTGACGATGTGTCGAGCGGCGCACTTTGCTGCACCATATGGAGATTGGGGTCGTAAGGGATGCGCTTCATTTTGTGGGGTGCAAATAACATCGCCAAATTCTTCAGACGAACCAGCATTATAAAAACGACAGTGCGGAGCAAAACGACGGATTGATTCAAGAATATGAAGAACCGCATCAGCATCAGTGTCCCATGTTTGTATCGGATAATCCCAGCTTCCCGCAACAAAAGATTGGGCGGCAAAGTTAATAAAGTAATCTGGCTGAATATCAATAATAACATCGCGCATGCTGTGCGCGTCATTCAAATCCATATTGATCAATTGGAATCGCGGCTCATTTTCTAAATGCAAAATGTTTTCATGATTCTTTACACTCAATCGACGCACTGCCCCATAGATCATGAAATCCTCTTGACCTTCAAATAGTTTTAATAAAAAATCGGCCATGTGACTACCGTCTTGACCTGTCACTCCAGTGATAATTATTTTTTTCATAAATTAAAGTATTATATAAATTTTTTCCAAAATTTACAGTTAATATTCCAAGGTTTAAAATTATACCAATAATGATTGATTCCTATGTCGTCTGAATCTTTTACTAAACCTGCGCAATTATTCCATCTCCAGTCTATTTTAGGATGAGTATAATCATATTTTATGTGTTTAAAATAAGTCCAGATCATTGATTGGTCTGTGCCAGGAACAACAAAATTGTCATAAATATTTTGAACCTTAACGATTTCATCAAAATCTAATATGCTGGGGTCACTGCAAATCTGCACTCCGCTGTTTAAGAATCGATAAGGAATATGAGAGGTATGCCCAGGTACAACTTGATGATCTACAGCGATAAAAGGTTTACATTTTGAGGTGTTTATAAGTGGGCTGATATCTTTAAATAAAATTGCATCAGCATCAATAAAAATAAATGGCTCGGATTCTTGACAAAGATTGTATAGTTTGAAGCCAATATTATGTTGAGCTTTATTTGAGATTAAATTTGGTTTTAAGAATCTAGATATTTCTATTTCACTTTTCTCTATTAACTTGATTCTATCATCCGCAAGTTCAAGGTGATCAATACTATCTCTATGCCATATCTCAATATTCAATTCAGAGTTTTCTAGACATTGACTAAGCCACCATTGACAAAGATTATTATAATTGTCTTGATTAGGGAAGTTGAATATGGTAATTATTTTCAATTCAGGACTTGGGTTTACATATTGTATAATATTGCTTGTCTATGCATTGATAATTTTTACTTTTAAAAAACTCAACAACATCTTTTTCATACCAATTTCTATCAGTATCATCAATGATTAGATCAACATCTTTTTTAATATTGATAAAGTGATCGCAAAAACCAGATCTGAAAACTTTTTTATCGCTTTTAGAAAAAGGAGGATCGAATCCACCTTTAGGTCCGTCGAATATTATTAAATCATAATCTAATGGCAAAAGATCATTGAATTTAAATCGATTATACCAGCCGTCTTGCTCGACTGGAATATTGATATAATTATCATGATAAATATTGCAGAATCTTGGGTCGTGCTCTATCGAGTATATTTTTTTGAAATATTCTGAAAAAGCTTTAGTCGACCTATGTCCAGCCCCGATTTCAAGAATATTAAAATCTTTACTGTAATTATCTTTAACGTAATCAATATAGGCGCTCATTACTTTTATATATTTTTAAATTTTGATTCAAAGTATTCTTTTAAATTATCAGGCAGTATATCCGATATTACATTAGTCTTACCAGAAGTATTTACCGACATGTGCTTCGGTAATGATTTGTATGAGAGATTAGTTTTTTTATGCTCTTCGTAGTTTTTCATGAAGTCATTAAAGAGCTTGTCATCATACACGCCAAAGAATAAAGTTAATTCTTTTATGGCTTCAGCTGGATCATTCATAAGTTTCTCGTATCTCAGAATCATTTTTGAACCATTAAATTTTTCGTAATAATTAATGTTGGATAGATATTGATTTACTTTTGCATTGAAGTCTGATGGAGTTTTGTTTTTGAGCCAATCTTGTATTGGTATGCTCTTGTTGGTATGATTTTCACTGTATTGATAACTTGGTATCACTTCGGTTGCATTTCTGTATGACATGCATAATTTTTGTGGGATACTGCGAATATCTGATGACATATGAACCATGTTGGCGAAAACATTTTTGTGATCTATCTCAGAAATAGTTTCGAATCCATTATCTTGTATAGTGCTATGGACTGATTTTTTGTCGTAATGCCCTTCGGCGCTTTTTTTTGAAAAAAACTCAATTATATACCGAGTCCACGTGCTACCAGTTCTTGGGAATGAAAGAAGTAAGTTCATATTTTTATCTAGATTTATTAATCCAAGGAAATGATTTATTTGATGGCTTCTTGCCTAAGAATTTACAAAGTGAATTTAATGAAAAACCTTCATTAATAGAGAAGTGAATGAAGTCCTTTCTGTTTTTAAAGTATTTTAACACTGAAGCATTATATGCTTCATATTTATTGACAAATATTTCTTTGTTGTTTTTGGTGGGCTTTTTTCCCTCGTAAAGATGCTGTTTTGCAACTTCATTCATATTTATATGATTCTTGTTTAAAGACCTGAACCATTTATTTGAATCTCGTGTTGTTAAAACAAACTTGCAGTTTAGGTCTAATTTATCAAGATCTAAATACAAATCATTCCAAAACCATGGGTTATCTGAAAATGCATCATGATTATTTATAATGCTAAGCAAAGATTTTACATCTTTTGTTTTGTAATATTTTTTTAAACTGTCTTGGTTTTGTATTCTATTAAATAATTTATAGCCAAGTGATTCGTAGACATGTTCAAAACTACTGGTTGCAGTTTTATGGAATCCTATATGAAAAACTTTTTCATTCATGATTTGAACCCATGAGTATTAATATGGAAAAAATTGCTATCGCAATAATCCGTATTCTTTATTGATGACTTATGACCCATGTGAATAAACATTGTTTCTCTACCATCTTCGTCTATAGTCAATTTTCCATTTGTCCAAGTTGCTGGTATTCTTAGGGGGGGTTGCAAATGGGGGCTACCATAGTTTTGCATATACCTGTTATTAGAAACGCCATAGCAGACCGAAATATCTTTATGAATTTTAATAGCATTGTCTAAATCTATTTCATCATAAGCCACATGACCCATTTTAAGCATTATCCTTTCCCATGAAGCATGAATTTTAAATACATCGCCAAGATTATTGGAGTATAAATTGAAAGGCCCGCATAGCCTGCTTCTGTCGCCAGAAATAATATCGAAATTACCAAACAAAGGAGTTAAATAACTGTCGATGTCTCCCATTATAATATCGAGATCACAATGCCCCCAATAATTATAAGAAGATGAGATATCTGTAAATAAAAAATTATAAGCAGTTTTCCAATCGCATATTTTTCTTACTTCTGGAAGTTTATAGCTTGTCGATAGTTTTTCAGAAACGATAGTCTCAAGGTCTTTAATGCTAAAGGTTTTAAATGTTACATTATTGATTCCATGATCTTTACAGAAATTATTATGACTATCAATACTGTCATCAGTCATTATATAAAAATCAATACATCTTACAATCGATGCAGATTTTATAAAATACGGAAGCCAGCTTGGTAACTTACCGAAGTGGCAATTGAATAAAGCGGCCCTCATATCATTCCTTCTAATTTTTTATACAACATGTCATGCTTGCAATAATTATCCCAAAAATAAGTAGCCTGTTCTCGCATAACACTGTATTGATCATCGGATATATTTAAAGATTTTTCAATCAAAAAATCCAATTCACTAAGTTTGCCGTTGACTGAGATTTGATCCCAATTAACATTATCTTTGAATGGGTAATCATTCATTCCAGTAATTATTGGAATTGATCCAGCCATCATAGCTTGATAGGCTCGGAATGAACTTGACCCGATACCTCTTGGCGCGAAAACAAATTTAGACTTGGATATTCTATGCAAAAAATTTATAAGCTTCTCTGCTTTTTCATTTTTTGATAATGAATATACTGGCGAGGTTTCTTCGAAGTCGTAATTTTCTAAATTTAACCCCCTGAATACATCTCTGCCCATATAATTGCATTGACCAACAAAATTAAAATCATTTTCCTTCTTGTTATCTCTGAGTGATTTTATTAATTCAGGAATATCTTTAATGATCTGCCATTCATCCGTCATCATCAATGGAACCGTTATGACATTATACCTTTGGTTTGTTCTTGCGTCAGCTAAAGGTTGCGCAACAAAACTAATATCGTCCGAACGATAAGCCATACTAGGATCGTCATCGTTTAAGTAAAGATACTTACGATCTTTAATCTCAATATGACTACATGGATGAAATGGTCTAAACATATTTTTTTTGTATTTCCCGATCTTCTTGTTGGGCTAGCGCCAATTTTGATTTTGATACAGAATTTGGTCTGTCGAGAAAGCATCCGACAACTTCGGCTATCTTTTTAAATTTGTAATTATTCTTTGATAATTTTAACCACATATCATAATCACCACTTGATACATAGCTCTCATTAAAGTAATTAACTTCTTCAACCGCAGATTTCTTAACCAGCGGAAAAGGCCCGCAGATGCACCTTTGTAATAACTGCTGATGACTGTATTCGGGCCATACAAATATATTTGAAATAGCATTAATATCTTGCGCAATAGACAGAAAACATGGGCCGTAAAATAAATCTATCTCAGGAAATTTTTGCAAATAAGATTGATACGTGGATAACGCTGAAGGAAATAATATATCATCCGTATTCCAGTTTAAAATATAATCATTAGAGCATTGCTTTATGGCAATATTCCATGCTTCATATATTGTCACCCTTTTGTCTTCTTCAATTATTTTTGTTGATATACCATCTCTAAATTTAAATTCTTTAATGATATTCAATGAATCATCAGAGGAATTCGCGTCAACAAATACAATTTCAAATTCTTTTAAAAATTGATCATTAACATGATTTAGGTAAACTGGTAAAAATTCATTAGCATTGTAAACTGAACAAATAATTGATATCATAACGAACTTTCTATCTTATCCCAAAAAGTAATTGAAGCTTTTGAGCATTCTGATTTAAATGTGTCGGCCCCCAATCTTTTGTATTCAAGGAATGATCCTATTTTTTCTGGGTTGCCTAAAACTTCTTCTACGCCGCATAGCAAAGCTTCGCCGACCATTCTGCAAAATGGTTCGTTCACGATTGGGCTGTGAAAAATTGACTTCGCTGACCTGAATACATTAGCTACTTCTTCATGGGCCAATCTGTGGTGGAAATTTATATTGGAGTAATTTTTAAAAAAGCTTTCGCAATCGAAATCCCCCCAGCCGAAAACATCAATTTGCCTATCTCGATTTTGGATAGAAAATTTAACTAAATTCTCCAAGCCTTTGAGTTGATGTAGGTAACCGCAATATACGATATCGTATTGCTTGGGCGAATCATCGCTATAAAATAAATCAGTATCGATTGGGTCATGAACAATTGATACATTGTGAAAGATATCACCATAGGATTCACGAAAATAATCTACGTGAAACTCAGAAAGAAAGAAATTTATAATTGTTGATCCAAAAACTTTTTGTCGATCATCATTGCTAAAATAAAAGCACGAATCATGTTCAAGCCTGAAATGCTTTTTGTGATCCAATATAAATTTTAATTTTTCAGGAGAAATTTTATAGATGTGCTCAAGATTAGAACTTATCAATACATCATAGCTTTCCAGAAAATCTATTGGGGAGCTATCGTAATTGTGGAGTTTTATTGAGTGGCCCCTCGATTCTCCCTCCTTGATAATGATATCATTACTAACCTGAGCGCCGCCAGAGTTCTGTTGAATACCAAAGTCACTAATGAAAATTACCTTCATGAAACACTGATAATACCATTTACCCCTAAAAAAGTCAATAAAATTTTCGCGCGATTTTTATTTCCTTATTGACATATATGAAATATATTGTATAATATGATCATATCATTCTTTATGTTTCATATATATTATATAATATATTATTAAATATAATATTAAAATATTATTATTACGTTAGTAATACGTTCCAACTTTTTCTTTTTGATTTCACTTGACTTTTCATTTTTTTCATGATATAATCTCGAGCATGGTTAGAAAAAAGGATTTAAGCAAACGCTTCTTTTATGTTCAATGTGGAGATTGGGATTGCATGACAATTGCTTCTTCTCATTTTAATGCATGTCTCAATGCGATGGATCAAGCTATTGAGCAATTCGGTGAAGATATTTCACTTACTGATGTAATAATTTCATCTGATTGTGATAATACCATAAACAGCAAGGAAGATGCTGTGGAAGGTTTTTTGGTAGAAAGGATATTAAAGGAATTGTCTTATGAACACTAATTTTTTAATTGGCATTTGCGGAAACGCAAGAAGCGGCAAGGATACTTTTTGTGAGTATGCAAAAAAGTTTCTATCAAAAAAGAAGGTAGCTGCCGCTCGCGCAGCATTTGCAGATGAACTCAAGAAGGATTTAGATGATCTTTGTCGTCATAAAATAGGAATCAGCGCATTCACTCAGGACACAAAAGAAAAAGAGATTATTAGACCACTTCTTGTAACCTATGGAACAGAGGTAATAAGGAAAATGGATGAAAATTGGTGGATAAACAGGCTAGAAAAAAGCTTAGGTGTTCATCAAAGCATGAACATACTTCCTATTATAACTGATGTTCGATATCCAAATGAGCTAGAGTGGATCAAGAACAAGCACAATGGAGTAGTTATTCATGTTACTCGCAAGGGAATAAAGCCAGCCAATAATGAAGAAAAGAAAAACAATGCTTTTCTTAAATCAAATTCTGATTACAGAATCATGTGGCCAACCTTTGGGGATGATGAAATAGACAAAGCCGATAAGTTTGTTCGAAGAGTCATGAACAAAGTATATAAAACCAAAATCAATGAATCAACACGACAACGAACTAGTACAATCGATACAAAATGAGAAAGACATAAACGCATGCTTGCAAGAATTAATAAATCGGCATAGCGGCATATTTTATGACATGATAAATAGATGCGTCCCATCAAACTCTACAGTTTGTAATAAGCACGATCTGTTCTCAGAAAGAGACTTACATATATATAATACAGCCCTAAAGTTTGACCCTGAAAGGGGAACTAAATTCTCAACATTTCTTGGTAACGAAACCAGATATCTCTGTCTCAATACATACAATAAAGAGGTAAAAAGAAAGATAGACGGCAAGACAATCGAAGAAATAAATTCAGTAAATAACCTAGAAGAAAAAAATAAGCTTGACATTCAGCTATTAAATGAGATATACTTCATTATCGACAGACATCCAGATTCAAGAGTTTCAAAAGTTTTCAGGATGAGATATCAAGATGGACACAATTACAAATTACTAGCATGGAAAGATATAGCACCAACCGTAAATTTAAGTATACAGGGATGCATCAATTTGCATGACTCTGTAATAGTAGACCTTAAAAAGAAAATAAAATATTAATTATGAATAACGTTACATTATCAGGAAGATTGACTAAAGATCCAGAATGCAAGGAATTCGATGGCGGCAAAGCTGTCTGCGATTTCACTATAGCCGTGAATGGTTATAAAAAAGAGGACACCCTTTACATAAAGGTTAAGTCTTGGGATGGAAGAGCAAGAAGCTGCTCGAAATACTGCAAGAAGGGTTCTTTAATTAATGTGTGTGGAGCTTTACGCGAAAACACTTGGAAAGACAAGGAAGGCAATAACCGAAGAGAGTTATATGTATTAGCTTCTGACGTTGAGTTTGTGCAAAAGCCACAAGAGGAATCCTCTCAGCCTCAAGAGCAAAAAGCTGAAGTTCAAAACTCTGAACCTAAAGCGGTATCCACTCAAGAAGTTTCCGAGGAAGATTTTGAAGCAGTACCATTTTGATGAGTAAGTTAATTTTCAAATGCCCAATTAATAACGTTTCTTTCGGAAACGTTTCCTTGAACATAATGCGCGAATTATTTAGCAGAGAATTTAATATAGCGCACTTTCCTATAGGGAACCCAGAAGCTTCAGTATACGACAAGATAACGCCAGAGTTCAAAGAATGGCTGCAATCATCGGTTAATTCTAGATTTAAGATTTTAAATAAGGATTTGCCCACATTGCAATTATGGCATATTAATGGAAGTGAGAACACCATTTCCAAGAGTAGTAATTTACTAACTTTTTATGAAGTAGACGAGCCAACCGAAACGGAAAAAAACATTGTGAATCTTCATGACAGAGTTATGTTTAGTAGTTCGTATGCAGAGAAAATATTCAAATCAATTGGCTGCGATAACGTATGCAGTGTACCAATGGGATTTGATCCAGACTTTCACAAGACAAATAAAAAATACCTAGAAGGTAAAATACATTTTGGCTTGATGGGTAAATTTGAAAAGAGAAAGCATACAGCTAAAATATTAAGGCTCTGGGCAAAGAAGTATGGAAACAATTATAATTATCAACTATCTTGTTGTATAAATAATCCATTTATGAAGCCCGAACAAATAAATCAGTTCATTAATCAGGCTTTGGATGGAAAACAGTATGGTAATATTAATTTTCTTCCATTCTTAAAAACAAATTCAGAGGTTAATGAATTCCTAAATGCTATAGATATTGACTTGGGCGGATTAAGTGGAGCAGAAGGATGGAACCTTCCATCGTTTAATGCTACGGCGTTAGGTAAATGGAGTGTTGTATTGAACGCTACTTCCCACAAAGATTGGGCCAACGATAAAAATTCAATACTAGTACAACCTTCTGGCAAAATCCCATGTTATGACGGCCAATTCTTTCATCAAGGTGGAGCCTTCAACCAAGGAAATATATATGACTTTAATGAAGATGAGGTTATCGCAAAGCTAGAAGAAGCAGAAGAAAAATGCAAGACCGAAAACGAAGAAGGTTTAAAGTTGCAAAAAGAATTTTCTTATGGAAAAACCGTTGATAAAATACTAGAATACATAAACTAATTATTATTATGACAATGTTAAAAGTTGAACAAGATAAAGTTATTCTCTGTTGTGGAGGAAAGAAATGCCCAAAGCTCTCTAAAAATCAAGAGGGTATGATTGAAATCACCGATGACTTCGGTGGTAAGATCACTATCAAGGAAGAGCAGGCAGCTTTAATCCAACCAGCATTAGAAGAAGTTAATAAGTTGAAGTGACTATTTTATTAGTCTCTTTTTCTTGTCTGGGATTAACCTTTATATTAAAGTACGGAACTATCTTATCATGGTTTCGTACTTTTTTATGTAAGCTCAAATTCTTTGATGAACTATTTAAATGTTCATTATGTTTAGGATTTTGGGTTGGGCTAGCTCATTCAATATTTTTTTATTATACTGAATGGAATAACTTATACTGTTTATTACCTTTTATGTCTTCTGGATTTTGCTGGCTTTTTGACTCGCTTGTTTCATATTTACAAACAGCAGAATTATTAATGGATAAAAAATTGGAGGAAAAATAATGCCTATATACGTTTATAAACACCCTGAGCACGAAGAATATGTAGAAGTATTTCAGGGGATGAATGATAAGCACGAATACACCGATGAATTTGGTGTTGAATGGAAACGTGTTTTTCTCGCCCCGAATGCTGCTATTGATTTAGACACCAACCCTTATGATAAACAAGCTTTTCTTGATAAAACAAAAAATGCTGGAACCATGGGCGACCTCTGGGATCGCAGTGCAGAACTTAGCCACAAACGTGCAGAAAAAAATGATGGCGTAGATCCTCTGCGCAAACAATATTTTAAAGATTATTCAAAAGCTCGCAAAGGAGCCAAACATCATTTGGACAAATAAAATTTATTAAAATAAAGACAAGGCAATTCTTTTTGTGCCAGTACTAGTCTCTACGTAAAAATAATCATCATCATTGTAGTACGTGCTACTAGAGGAAAGTGCCGCCCATCCGCTAGCTTCATATCCAGCAAATTTACCAGAAGAAGTATTGTAAATTACCATGCCTTCTACTGGAAATGATATTAAATTCATTTGAGCAGTTGTCATTCTTGGCACTATAGGAGCGCTAATCGTAGAATTAATGTCAAGTATCCCTTCGGGTTCTGACGTTCCAATCCCAACAAATCCGCTGGCATTATTATAAACAAAGTTACTAGATGATCCTAATATACCAGCACTATCAGCAGCAGAATCGTAAAAATTAATTCCACTGACATTAATAGTAGACAAGCTTTTAACATCTCCTCCCCCTAGTTTTGCCTGACCTGGCTGTACTAAAATTGCACCTTGATTTACATGACTTCGTAAAACATGACCTATCCTTACCCTATAATTAGGTGAGTCTATTGTTCCGCTAGTAAGCGCTCCAGACCCTGTTGATAAAAATATTTCATCACCTGCGCTATACCCTGTCGTATTTAATCCTCTTACGATTCCATAAGTTGTTACATAACCAAAAGAACTAGAAGAAATATCATGGGTTGCTAATCCTACCACTTGAGCATGCTCCTCAGAATCAGCGCTAGCTAAATCGATTGTTGGATGAGTGCCTTGTGATCCATTAATTAAAACAGCAGATCCGTTTGAAATTGTTCCAGTCGTATTATTTCTAACTCTTAAATACTCTTCTTGACCAACTTGTAAAGATATGTCGGCTTCATCATTATATAATGACAATGTAAAATTATCTGAATCATAAAATAATCTACCCTCTTGATATGCTGGCGCTATGATCGGGCCAAAATCAATTGTTGAAAAATTACCCGTTCCGTTGGTTATAAACGTGTCTCCAATTAATGCTACTCCACTATCTCCGAGATATGCAGCAAAAGCGCCTGTAGATACCGTGTTTCCATTTACAGTCAATGTAGTAAAATTAGCTGCTCCGCTTGCAATAAACGTATCTCCAATTAATGCTACTCCGCTATCAGCTTGATAAGCAATTCCAGCCCCAGTTGAAACAGGCACTCCGCTTATTGTTAATATATTATCGAACTGACCAGTTGCGTAATTAAGTGTTAATCCAGTTATTGAAGTAAAATTTGCCTGATTTCCTGTGATTGAACCATTTTCAATATTTATTCCAGCATTATTTCTAATGTTTAATTGATCTTCAAAATATATTTGTCCACCAGTTACCTGCAATGCGCCAAGTGGAGCTGGGGTTGAATTTCTTGGGGTTGATATCGGGAATCCAATTTTTGCACCGCCAGCAATTAAATTGTTTGGCGTATAAATATTATCAGTACCAACTAATAATCCTTGTTGCCCAGATATATCAACATTATTATCAAAGTATTTCCATCCACTCAGAACTTGAGAATCATTATAAACTCCAGAAATATCTTCTGTATTGATCGTTATTTGATTCTGAAAATCCCCAGATAAAGCGTCAAAAGTGCTTTGTAAATTATCAATTTGTTTAAATTTTATACCCATAACCTAATTTCCTTTAATAATATACACTTTTTGATTGAATTTGTCTTAATTATATTTTATTATCCGCAAATGAGTATTTCAATCTATAAACCCAATTCTAAAAATACAGGATCTGGATTCTCTTTTCAGATCGGTATCGGCAAAAATCAAGAGCCAGCGTTGTTCATTAAATCTATTCTCCAAGCTCACTGGGACGATAAGGCAAAGCAAGGTTCATTTAAGGACAATATTGAAAACCCTGACAAGAATATTACTGTTAAATTTTCAGAATATGAAGTAGGGCATATCATTCATGCAATGAGAACGCGCTCAACTTATACAACATATCACTCTTATGAAAGCGACAGAACTAATATTAAATTTATGCCATGGGACAAAAAAGCAAAGAAGTCAGTAAAAGGCTCTGACGGTCAATGGAAAGATGAATGGGTATCAGTTGATGCATTTAGCGTTTCTTTCGTTCGCAATGGTAATCAAAATTTTGTTATTGGATTAGAGCCAGGAGAAACAGAAACTGTAATGGAATTTTTAAAATTTTATTTAAAAGATTTGTTCTCTCTGAGATTAAAAAGACAGCTCGCTGAGATCCAGAAGTCAAAAGCCTCAAAGTAATGCGCAAGAAAAAGATTCTTTTTCATAGTAATCATAGTAAAGCTTTTACTGGTTTTGGAAAGAATACTAAGAATGTACTTAAGTATTTATATAAAACTGGTAAATATGAAATAGTTGAATTTGCCAACGGTCTTCAATGGAGTCATCCGTCTTTAAAAAAGACTCCCTGGAAAACAATTGGATCTTTGCCTGACGATCAAGCATTCTTACAAAAGCTCAATCAAGATCCTCAGCTAGCGAGATCTGCTGGTTATGGCGCCAATATGGTTGACAAGGTTATCACTCAAGAGAAACCTGATTTATATATTGGCTCTGAAGATATTTGGGCGTTCAATGGTTATATGCAAAAAGAATGGTGGAACAAAACAAACTGTATGATATGGACTACATTGGACAGTTTACCGATTTTACCTCTTGCAGTTAATGAAGCTAAGAATATTAAAAATTACTATGTCTGGTCATCTTTTGCTGAAAAAGCACTGCATGAAATTGGGCACGATCATGTAAAAACTCTACATGGAGCAATCGACTGCTCTACATTTTATAGACTAGAAGATGAGCAAAGATTAAATTTAAGAAAGTATCACGGAATTAATGAAGATGATTTCGTTATTGGCTTTGTATTTAGAAATCAATTAAGAAAGAGCGTTCCAAATATCCTTGAAGGTTTTAAACTATTTCTTGATCAAGAGCCACGATCAAATGCAAAACTCCTACTCCACACTCATTGGAGCGAAGGTTGGGACATACCAAGACTAATTCAAGAAAAAGGTATCGATCCCCAAAGAATTTTAACAACCTATTTCTGCAGTTCTTGTGGCTCATACGAAGTTAGAAATTTCACTGGCCAAGAACAGAATTGTAAAGTTTGTGGTAGTAAAACGTTAAACACTACTAATGTTAAAAGCGGCGTCAATGAAAAGCAATTAAACGAAGTGTATAATTTAATGGATGTCTACTGCCATCCATTTACTTCTGGTGGTCAAGAAATACCAATTCAAGAAGCTAAGCTTACCGAACTCATAACTCTGGTTACAGATTATAGCTGTGGGGAAGATAGTTGCAATGAAGCAAGCGGCGGCATTCCTTTGGATTGGTCTGAATACCGCGAACCAGGAACTCAATTTATTAAAGCTACTACTTCTGCATTTTCTATCGCTAAAAATCTTAAAAAGGTTTTTAATATGAAGCCAGATAAAAGATCCGCTCAAGGTAAAAAGTCGAGAGACTATGTTATCAAAGAGTATAGCGTAGAATCAGTTGGCGCACAGCTTGAAAATATCATTGATGAAATGCCAGAGATTGATTGGGATTTTGATTTATCTTTCAAGTCAAGAAATGCAGATTACGATCCGCCCGCAATTGAGAGTAATAAAGATTGGGTGATTAATTTATATAAAAATATTCTTAATAAAGATGTTGATGAAAATGATGATGGACATAAACATTGGATGCATCGTTTATCTAACGATATGAATCGCAATCAAGTTCTTGAATATTTTAAATCTGTTGCCAGAAAAGAAAATAACGAAAATAATAGAGTTGACTTCGCGTCATTGATTGAAGATAATGATAATAAAAAAGCAATTATGATTTGCGGCGGAGATGAGAATTTAGTTTTTGCCGCGACTTCTTTGTTCGAATCATTTCATGAGAATTATCAAAATACAGATTTATATTTTTCATGTCATCCTAAATTTGTTAATATATTAAAAGGTAATGACCATGTAAAAAAGATTATTCCATATGATCAAAACATGGAAAATGAATTATTAATGATTGGACATCAAAATCATAAAGGTTATTTCGATCACTACATTAACCTGAATCACTCTGTCTTAAAAAATATTAGCTCTAAAAACTGCCATGCATTTTGTTGAATCAATGTCTTTATTTTCTGGTCTCAAATCAAAGAGACCTCTCATAGAAGAAGCTTTCTTTCCTGTAGCTCTTGATAAATATATCACTATATGCACAGAGAACCATCAAAGCAAACAATGGGATCATTTTCAAGAATATGTTAATTTAATTCTTCCAATACTTAAAAAACAAAACATTGGTATAGTTGAGATAGGAAAAAATCAAGCCCATATTGGCGGAGTAACAATATTAAAAGGCGCTACAAATGAAAATCATTGGTCTTTTATAATAAAAAATTCTTTATTGCATATTGGCCCTGAAAACTTTATTGCCTCTTTAGCCGCGTATCATAATGTTCCATTGATTTCTTTGTTCTCAAACACTAGTCCAGAGTATGCCGCGCCAAACTGGATAGATTCTTCTGCTGAACAAATTTTTGTGACTCCTGATATCGAAAATCACAAACCATCATTTTCGGGGCAAGAAAATAAAAAAACTATCAACAGGATTCACGCAGAAGATATTGCAGCAAAAACTCTAAACTTCTTAGGTATTGAAAATGACTTTGATAGATATGCTGTGTTTAGTACTGGTCAATTTTATCATGTTAAAGTAGTTGAGGTTGTTCCAAACTTTGCTCCTCAACCAAATTTTTTCGCCAAGTCTTTAATTAATATAAGATTAGATTATCACTTTGATCTTAATTTAGTTCCTCATTTTGCCAACCAAAGAAAAGTCGGCATTGTATCAGACAAAGAAATAGATATCAATTTATTAAATCAGATAAAACCAAACCTTGATAATTTATTCTTTAAGATAGATGAATCTTCAAATATTGAATATTTTAATTTTTTAAAGCAAAAAGGTTTTAAGGTTAATTTAATTGCAAAAGAAACTGCTGACCTTTCAGAGACCAGATTTAACTTCTTTGACTGGGAGGTTTCGGAAGAAAATAAAAAAGATAAAAAAGATCTTGACAATTTTGATAAAATATGCGATACTACTAGATACAAAAGTTCAAAAATGATATTCTCTAAAGACGGCCAGTTCTCATCTAAATCATCTTATGATCGGGGTATTAATACTCATGATGATCAAATTATTATTGATGATCAAGGATTCTGGAATGACGCCGATCATTACAAACTCTACAATCTAAAGTAATATGGCAAAATCAAAAATCGACAATTCATTCGGCCCCGAATCTTATCAAAGAGATGAAAATGGTCTATTAAAAAATATACAGTATGTCTTCAATGAAGATGGATCAATAGACTGGAGGAAAATGGTGAACGACGAGCATCTTTTTCCAAATGCTCAAGCCTTTAATGGTAATCCACCAACCAGCATTGAAGGTATACCAGACAATAAATTATTAATTAAGCTCGCTGGCATCAAAGAGCTGGCTAGATTAAGAGGCTTTTCTGATGTTTCTTATGAAGTGGTAAAATGTGAACTTGATCATGTTGCTGTAATTTGCAGGATGACTTTTATACCAAATTATGAAACTAACAATGAGCCAATTACTTTTGAGGACATGGCTAATGCTACCCTTGATAATACGCATGATTTTGGTCAAAACTTCTTAGAAACTATGGCTTGCAATCGCTCTTTTGTGAGGGCAGTAAGAAATTTCCTAAATATACATATTGTTGGTGCTGATGAAATTGGAAAAACTAATAATTCTTCTGCCAAAAAATCTTCTATGCCAGGAAAATCCCCTCAAGCAATGCTATCCACGGCATACGATTCTGATTTTCAAAATTTCATAGCTGACCTTCGTAAACTTTGGGCAAAAGACCTATATAAAAACGAAGAAGCTGGCAAGTGGCAGCAATTTGATGACATCCCAATCAAAGAAGCTAGAATTTTAATAAAATTAATTAAACAAATTTAGTTGATAATTAACTAGGGTCAGTGTAATATAAGGTGTAAAAATGCACCTGTTAATATATGGCTGATTCATCTAACACTTTTCCAGTTGGGATTAATTATAGTAATAATCCTCTGCCCGCTGAAAATGCACATGGTGAAGCGAACTTAACTCCATATGTTTTTGTGGGCGGGCATCAAATCTGGGATAATGGTCCAGATTCTTTAAATACTACATCGACAACTAGAAGATTTGCAATTCATGTTTCTGCGCTTAGCGGTCAAACTAATTCTGACAAAGCTTTAATCAATTTAGATAGTATTCAAGTTAATACTCTTGAAAATTATAAGTTTGGAGAAAGTACTACGCCTGATGCAGGATCAAGCCTAAAACCTTACTACGAAGATGTGGGTGAAGGCGGTGTATATGATGCGCCAACTCCAGCAGTTGGTTTGCCCATTCAATTTAGAAAAATTTATTTTAGAGGTAGATCTGTCGATCCAATCAAAGGTCATGTAATAGACGATCAAGAAAAAAGTTTTTGCGCTTATTTTGCATGCTCTTTGCCAGTAGACCAGACTTGTATTCAAGATGAAGAATCTGCTGAAGAACCAACTGGAACATTATATAATTCTAGGAATGAAAATTACTCCCACGAACATGGTTATGAAACTACATGGGAAGTTCTAGATATAGGAGGAGCTGGTGGATCTGGATGTGGCTTACCTTATAGCGGATTTGCGGCAAACAAATTAATAGAAAATTCTACTGGTTCAGGATGTCGTGAATTTACTTTTAGTGGGATTAGTGGGATTGACACTCAGATATCTGGAGATGTTTTATATATTTTGGATACTGGTTGCAAAAGTCCTTTTACTGGCTTTAATTCGTTTCACCAAGAAATTGGAGCCCCTGGATGGTATGAAACCGATACGAATTATTATAATGATGGAAAAGAATGTAAAGGCTTTACTTTTAGTGGGACCAAAGGAATACGCACCGAAATAACACATGGTTTCGTTGGGGATGGAGAACTAGGATATATTTTACAGATTTCAGATACTGGTTGTAAGCTTCCTTTTACAGGGTTTCAAGCAGACTCTGGAAATACTTTCGAAATAGACCCTTT
>CEPM01017025.1_pt1 | contig 42011 bp, 15 predicted proteins | sample 530371 | NCBI WGS metagenome assembly CEPM01 (sample SAMEA2620004, study PRJEB7988) | marine metagenome | biome: marine biome (ENVO:00000447); feature: surface water layer (ENVO:00002042); material: "saline water (ENVO:00002010), including plankton (ENVO:xxxxxxxx)" | depth 5 m
TCGATGTCACCCATTCTGGAGATCCAAACGTTATATTCGTTGGAGTCTGACAGAAGCACGAAGCAGTATTCAGTAGACTGCTTGATATAAACAGGTGATCTGAAGGTGAATCTGGTAGGCACTGCTGCGTTATCAGACAGCTCTACCTGATCGGGATCGATAGTGGTATCAGAGAAGGGCAGGATGTCCTTGGTAGGATAACCATTCTCCATGGTCCTGATCTGCATCGAGATAGGAATGTTGGCATCCTTAGTCTTGAAGAAGATATCAATACCAGTCAGGAATACACCACCTTCCTCGTCAACAATAAAGGATTGTGCCAGGGGGTCATACCAACCAATCTGACGTGTTTCAGTCCTGGTCGTGATAACCGTGCGAGCATCATTAACAGTGTCTCTTACAATCTCAGCATTACGGATTGCCAGGATATTCTCTCTGACAGTCCTCAGGGTGCCAGTTGCACTGTAAGTAGTATCTGCAGATGAGGTCACCTCATCATTTGCTCTACTATTAGTGGGTGATGTAGTGAATCTAAAGGTCCTGGTGCCAGTTGCCCAACGGGGGTTGGAGTCGTTACCAGGGTTAGGAATAAAGAAGGATCCACGGAAGTTACCGATGTTGTCAGTCAGGAGACGACGATCCTTCACAACTGCACGAGCACCAGAGGTCTGACCAATCAACACCTCACCAGTTTGGAAGTTACCAAAGAAATTGGGGTTGACAGTTTCTGCCAACACTTGGGTGTCGATATTGAGGAATGGTGTAGTAGATGCATAGGACTCTGCAAGAGTTGCTTCACCAACACCGTAAGGGTCGGTCTTATATGCATCATTTGCAGGGGCAACCTTAAAGCGGCAACCAGAGTTTTGACCGACAACAGTCTCACCCTCAACGAAAGGAGTTTCATTAGAGCGAGGATCAGCAGTCGAAGACTTGACCAACTCGATAACTTTAGGTGTGATATAACCAGTAACGTTGACGCCATCGAAGAATGCATAGATTCTTGTGCGAGGCTTCATACGGTCCACGTTAAAGGACACGTTACGAGATCTAATCCAGGGGATTGCTGTTTGTGACAGGACGCTATCACCAAGTGACTTACGATCAATCTTGGGAGTAACACGAGTCCTGATACCTTGACGTGCCTGGTTGTTAACAACACGCCATGTGCGTCTCTCGTGGACAAAGATGGGCTGACGACCCTGACCGTGACCCAGACGACCCAGACGACGACCACCAGCAGCGAAACTACCAGATCTGTTTCTGAATTGTGTGGTAGATACCAAGGACTCACCAGTCCAGTTTGTGCGCCAACCACCCCACTGGATGGGAGCAAAACCATTCTGGTCAATCTGAAGGTCTCTAGCAACAGCAGAGAAGTCACCTTCAACGTTTTCAACACGAGCAGGAAGACGCTTAATATCAACCCAGTCGTCAGATGCAGGAGTCAGGTCAATACGACCAATGAAAGTAAACACGTTGAATGGGTTTACATTCTCTGTCCTAGAAGCATATGGTTGGGTGACGATTGCCAGATCTTCATAAGGCAGCAGCACCATGTTGCCAGTTGTCCTTACAACGTTAGAAGACGAAGGTGCATTCAGTTGCAGAGGGACGTTAGTTGTATAGTGTGCAGGACGGAGGTGACCCTCTTTGAAGTCCATTGAGCACTTGTAATCAACGTTGAGCACGTCACCGATAGTGTGATCAGTGAAGTCATCTACAACGTAACCATTCTTCAGACGGTCGAAACCATTGTCATCGTATGTCTTAGTATTCTCTGCCTGTGTCTCCAGCAGGGACAGTGAGGTGTAATACTCAACGTGTGACAGTCTGGTCTCCAGATCGCCAATATCCTTCATGGTATAGCGACGGATGATCTCAGGATAGATCAGGACATCACGCTCAACGTCATACACATATGCACGACACTCAAGCTGTGCCAAGAGCATTGCGTTTTGGATATTGTCTGGGGGTGGTTGATCCTCAGAAGATACACCTCTTGCGATTCTCAACTCATTTTCATGAGTCAGGAAGATCTTGTCTGCACGAGGCAGATAGTAGGTGTAGTCCATGCGGATCTCAGTTGCCACCTTAGGAATATCAAAGATGGTAGATCCACCAGAGCCACCAGAGGTATCAAACTGACGAGCACCGAAGTCAAGTGAAGCACAATTCACATAGAATTCGTTAGTGATGGTGCCAGCACCAGATGCCAACTCACCAACACCAGGACGGAAGTCAATCTGGTCTTTCAGGAAGTTAATCGATCCGTCCAGTTTATACTTGGGAATCTCTTTGTAACCAATACCTGTATAGGACTGAGATGCAAAGTAATCGCCCGATGATTCATGGACAAAGTAGTCAAAGATTACCAGCAGTTTGCGGATCGGAGGAGTATACTGAGGCAGTCTCAGCATCTTACACACATCATAGAAGTGTGCTTTCTGACCAGGCTCCAACTCATACTGAGTTGTGACAACCTTACTACCCTTAAACACTGATCCTTCAGCGTCATCGATGATAGCAGTCAGAGGAGTGTTATCGTCATCAACACCATCGATAGTCTCACCAGGGAGGAATGGGACTTCGTTGAGTTGGACGACGTAGAGACGGAGTGTGCTGTTGATAAACTGAATTACACGTCCCCTAGCACCTGAGGTGCGACCCACAACAACAGAGCCGTTGTCGAAGAAGGTAGATTCAGTAAGAGTGAGGTAAGGGGGCTCTGCATCGTTGTCATTTTCAGACTCGTATACAGCGTGGATTTTGTAAACATCATTCAATGCAAACGAAATCTCTTCGTCTTCGATTCTGGTGCCATACAGGTTACCGTAAGCAAGACCATACTTCTGTTGGTCGTTATTGTTACGAGTCCTGATGACCTTCATCGCACGCATCTTAGCGGCGGTTTTAATCTTCTTCGAGACGATATTCTTGGAGATCAGTGCTGTCAGTTTGACAGTATTGACACCAGTCAGACCATCAATGGTCACAGACTGACGATCAGCACCGAAGGTAACTGTCAGTGTGCCTGCATCATTCAGAGCATCGATGTTGAGGTTTTGACCCACGCTATATGCAGATCCAGACTCACCCAAGATAGTGAGCATATAGTTTTCATCATCGAGAGATGCAAACTGCTCGGATTCAGGCAGTGAAACAGTAACACCACCAGACACCACAGTCTTGTTGTTGAAGGTGCGGAAGACAAAGAATGATTCGTCAGAGATCGATCTCATCGAAATACGAGGAGTATCAATCGTGAGCTCACCATTCTGGTAGTCTTTCTGGAATACGAAAGGACGCATTCTCACCAAAGTGCCATATTCACCGTTAGGGACAGTGCCCTTGGCAAGACTATTATCAATTCTGACAGTTTGATCTAGATCATTGAAGATGACATTAGATGCTCCAGTATAAGCATTACCTGTAATGGTCTTAATATACTGAGGATCAACTCTCTCAATTCTGATAGAATTCTCACCTTCTGAAGTGGAGTTAGTTGCAGTCACAACGTCACCAGGACGCAGGTCTTGCACAAACTTGGTGCGGAAACCTTCGATCTGGTTATTACCAGAATCAATAGTTACTGTAGATGCTTCAATCTCCGCCTGGTCATTCAGCAACCAGTTAGCACCAAATGTAATTTGGTTAGTGCTATTTCTGCCATAGCAGGATCTAGTATCAGTCAGGTTGAATGTATGTGCTGCTTCCAGAGTGCCGATAACACGACCATCTCTTTCAATAACCTCACCATTCACAAAGGTGCCAGAGACTTGCTCCAGTTGACACCAGTTGCCACTACCAGCGTCAGCAACGAAACCACGAGCATTGGAGGTGCGACCTTTCAGCACGTCACCAACAGTCACAGAGTTGTTACCTGCAGCAAAGTTGATAGCAGTAAACATCTGAGCATCAAAGATCCACAGATCATAAGTAGTGTCTGTGTCCTTTTGAATTTGGACTGCACGACAACGACCAATCATTCTGCCAGTTGTAGTGTTAGCAGAATTCAGAGTCCAGTCATCGTACATTTCCAGAGTCTGGTATGCTGAGGTAACACCCTCACCAGTCAGATCTGGCCATCCATATACATCGTATACTTTAACGAAGTTACCCAAACGGAATGAGATAATACCGTTTTGGACGCCTTCATAGTCACGAGGTTTAGGTGCATCAATATACTGAGGCACCAGGAATTCTGTCCTGTATCCTCTTACATATGCTCTACCAGGAGAGATCTCATATGTAATCAGCTCATCTGATGCAATGTTACCTTGAGCGGTGGTCTCACCAGGACGATACACACCATTGTTGAAACCATCATCCAGACACTCTCTTGCCTTAATGGTGAAGGTATCTACAACATAGTCTCCAGACTCTTCATAGGTGCGACGTGCCAGAGATCTCTCCAGCTCGGAGTATGCAGTTGCAGTAACGAATTGCTCAACCTTACTATTGTTGATACGCAGCAATTCGATGAAGTTTTTATCAGTCTCGTCGTTAATTGGTTTCTTAACGAGTTGAGTCCTGATTCTGAATCTGTGAGATCCAGGTGCAGCATAGTTAGATGTGCCTGCTGCGTTATCATTCAGTGATGGATCGTCTTCTGGAGTAACAATAGATTCACTAACTTCCAGACCAACACGATAGGAAGGATTGTTATCATATTGCTCCAGGATCAGATACATGGAGGGGACATCAACAAAGTGCCCTCTAATGAAGTAAACACCAGCATTGATGTATGCAGTCGAAGCAACAGAAGTTGATTCAACAGGCAGCAACTGACCAAAAGGAGATCCAACTTCAATCAGCGTTGTGCCGAAAGTAATTTCATTCTCAGCAATCAACTGCTCGTTAGCTTGGAAGGTAGTGATAGATGCTTCGGAAACAGTATCACCAGACTCAATATACTTAACGTATAGAGTGACATAACCACGCTCAGATTCTGCAGCGGGAATGGAGTAAAGGACCTTTGCCTTAATACCTGTCGTCAGACCCTCAATGATTTGCCCCTGAAGTTGAGTCCTGTAAGTTTCGACATCGACACCCAAGAAGGATTGTTGCAGGATAACCGCCTGGACATTCAAGTCATAACCGACCTGACCAGGGATGACCATTGCACCTTCTTTGAAGAAGTGCTGACCAATCGACTCAATCTGATTCTGCAGGATAGACTGCAGTGTCGTAATCTCACGCGCCTGAATAGGATACCCAGGTCTGAATAGCACTCGGTAGAAGTTCTTATCCTTATCGAAATCGTCGAAATAAGGAGAGATGTTAAGGTTAGTATTCTGGGGCATCTTAGAACTCGATTACGATTTTGATGTCTTCGATTTGGTCTCCAGCACGAGTAATCGCGCCTCTGTTATCTATGTAGATAACTTCTCCACTGTTAGGTTGGACCTCAGGTTTTGCATAACCGTTGGTAAACGCCATACCAAGGTCATATTCAGTGTTGTTGATGATACGAGTTGACGCACCAGAAACGATGGGGAAGTTGATATCAGGGTCAGCGGACGCACCTGATGTAGCACCCACCACAGGGTTACCACCTTCAAACTCAATCAAGTTACCAGTAAATTCTGGGAAGATACCATCAATCCTATTCTGGTAATACTTAAGGACCTTTGTGGTGCTATTCCAGGAAATCACACGACCACGAGCAGTCACTTGCTGACCACCAATTGTGCGAGACTGTGTGATAATTTCGTCAGTCTGGAAGTTACCAGTAAAGGAAGGTGCAAAGATAACTGCTTTCGTTGCAGACAACGTAAGATCAGCAGTCAATTCTTGCGTGCCATACTTGTTAGGGTTGATGACAAGACCGATACGACGGTAGTCGTTATCAGTTGGGAAGTCACCACTACCTTCAGCGTAGGTAAACTTGGTGTTGATCATGACTCGGAAACCACCAAGCTCGGTAGCAGGATCTGCACCGTGACCCTTAGTAGGAGGCACAACCACTTCAACGTTACCACCTGTGCCTGTGCCAGCACCGATACCGTTGACCTCATCGATCACCACCTTACCGAAGGTGTAACCGCTACCACCCGAAGTCACTGTTGCCGAGACAATTCGACCACCGTCAACAACCAGAGAAACACGACCACCAACGCCATCGCCTTTGATGGGCACGTTTTCATAAGTGCCGTTGTTATAACCAGCACCAGAGGATGCGATAATAACAGTATCGATCTCACCACCGATTGCGTCAGACACCACAGCGGTGTCACTCAGCACAGGCATGTATTCATTGGAGAAGAATTTCAGCACCTGACCCACAGGGATCGTATACATATACTTCCAACGATAACCGTCAGCAGTGGTAATAATAGAAGTTGAAGTACCCGTAGGCTCAACAGTAGAAGGCTTACCGTTAGGATCACTAGGGGATGTTCCGTTATAAATGCACTTATATACCTGATACGATGAGTTAACAACGTAAAAGTCTGCATCATAAAGTTTGGTAGCACCAGAAGATGCGGTCTTAGTTGAGCTATAGTCATGACGATACATGTCATAAACATAACCCAAGCCACCAGTGGTTTGCTCAGGAGGAATCCAGTCGGTGCGTCTAATAACCTGAATAGTATCATTCGCCAGCACCCTCTTCATGGAGATCATATCGGAATAGTCATCCGCAAACTCCTGGAATGAATCCACGGGGTCTGGGGGTGCATTCTCATTGTCCCATGCCTGAGGACGACCGATGAAAACATACAGTCGATCTCTATCACTACCAGCATCAAGGTCGGACTGAGTAGGGTCGGGACCCTCCAAAGACTTTCTAAACCTTTCGGCAGTAAAGATTCTAAACTGGTCGGTAAGTAGCGCCATTTTAAGGAAATTGCCTTCTTTTTATTTATGGGACTTATTCGTCCTCGTTTCTTACATACTTTGTATATTCAACAGTCTTAATCGTTGCAGTTGCAGAGCTGAGACTACCCTGCAGAGTTTCACCGACTGCCCACTTATATGTAGGATCGTTATCAACGATGTCAGAAATTGACAGTGTAAATTGACCTGTCTTTGGTCCTGTGGTGGAAGCAACTAGAGTTGCTGTAATACCACTTGTCAAACCTTGAATTGTTTCTCCTGGTTGGAAACTAATCAGGTTATTGATATATTCGATAACAATACTACCTGTTGACTGGTGTGCTTCACCGTCACCAAGCAAACCTGCAGTCTGAATAGTTGCAACCAACTGTTGAGGACTACCGTCATATACCTGATCACCCACTTGGAAGAGAGTGGTGTTTTGACCACCAATAGTCTCCTCAATACCATATTTAGATGATGCAATACCACCGTCAAGATTGATTTGATTTTCAAATTCCGTGGCGGTGTTAATCAAGTCGGGAATGCCATCGCCATACTGGACAACATCATTCTCATCAGTATATGACTCATCGTCGTCTTCAAATCGACGATTGAGAATCAACGACAGTGGACTTGTAAATGCAACAATATCCTCGCCCTCTACCTCAATCAATGTGTGAGGTTCTTGACCTGTCCCTGATGATGCTGCAGATCCAGCAACGAATGCCACAATCTTTGCTTTCTCACCTGATCTACCCGCATCAATAAATGCTAGCTCGTCAATCTCAAAGGTTACATACAGTGCTCTTTCATCTCTAATCCAGTCATAAACAACTGCAACTCGGTTGTTAGAGTTTTCTACAACACGTCTAACTTTGTCAGTAACCTGGAATTGATAGTTAGTAAGACCTGTATTGGGATCATCCTGAAGTCCATCGAGGATAACTTTTTGGTCAAATCTGAAATTGACACCCCTATCACAACCAGTGAAAGAAGTAGAAGTTTTGCCTGTATAACGAATAACCTCTCTACCAATCAGCAGTTTTCCAGATCCTGGATATGCATCAGTAGTCTCAACGTTAATTGTTTCTGCATTAGCAGAAACATTAGTCAATAGACCTGTCAGGTTATACAGGACAGAGTTGAGTGATTGTCTGTTTCTTGCTTCTCTAACAAGATCAGTATCTCTGGTAAAGATGACTTGAGGATCATTTACATATCCTCCACCACCAGATAGCAGATCAATGTTTGTAATAACACCAAGATCAATAAATGCTTCAGCAGTAGCACCAGATCCACCACCACCAATAATTTGAATCAGAGGAGGTGTCTCAAAGAATTCACCTTGATTTGTTAACTGGACACTGGTAACACGACCAAATCTGTTAACTGATGCAACACCAGTAGCACCTTGACCACCGCCACCAGAGATAACGATGTTGACATCTTCTTCTGTATAATTCTGACCTTGATTCTCAATAGTCAGACCTGTGATGAGACCTGTAACGGGGACTAACTGAGATCCAGATCCACCACCACCTTTGATCTCTGCAGAGGTATCAAAATAACCATCACCTGGGACAGTGATCTGAATAAAGTCAATGCCACCAGATCCATCTTCTTTCAGGAAGACGTTACCAGTAGCATGACCATCTGATCCCTCATCAGTAATTTCTAAGCGAAGAGGATCGTATCCCTCACCAGGATCGAGGATTTCTACAGCAGTAATTTCGCCATTATCTCCTTCAATAACTGGTCTTAGGACTGCTTCGCGAATTGGCGTGCCACTATTAGTAATACGGAGTCTAGGGGGATCATTCGGGTCATACCCAGATCCTCCATTCTCAACGTAAACTTCCCTAACTCCAAAAATACTATTGAAGATAGGGTTAATTACTGCGCCACTTCCAGGGACTGTCCTTGTCATCTATTAGACCACTACAATGTTACCGACCATTCCAGAGTGCAGAGTGCATTGATACACATATGTCGTGCCAGCACTCAGTGTCATTGGCACTGTCCAATACTGGATTCCATTTTGTGATCCAGCAATGCCTGTCACTGCAGATCCACCTGCAGACTGACGGATTGCAAATGGGTGTCCACTGCCAGTCAGGTTATTGAATCTGTATGTAAATCCACGATAGACATAAATTGTTGGGTTACCACTGGTATTGTTGTAACCACCACCAGTAAGCACATAACCACTGACCGTGCCACCTGCAATATCAAAACCAACACCAGCAGATTCTTGTGTTACCCAACCATCATTTGAATCATAAATGAGCACCTCGTTGGAGTTTGCTGTGGGGAGAAGACCTGTAACACCAATGGTTACCGTGTTTGAGGTGACAGTTGTGGATACGCCAGTATCACCAACAATGCTCAACGTTGAGGTAGACAGTGCTGCTGTAGTAGATCCAGTATCGCCACTGATTGTGCGATAAACTTCTTGGACTACGTTAGGGGCGTCGTTTGTAATAGTGAGGTTATCGCCATTGATAGCAGTGCTAACTCCAGTGCCACCAACGAAGTTAATAGTAGTAGCAGTGCTATTCGCAGTTTTACTTCCACTGTCAGATCCAATTACAGAGAAAAGATTTTGATCAGGATCTCCCAGAGTGCCACTCATGTTAATGGTGACTGTATCTCCAGTGATCGATGTCTGAATATTTGTGCCGCCAGCAATAGTCAGAGTATCAGTTGCTGCTGAAGCAGTTGTTGATCCACTATCCGCATTGATAGTTTCAAACAAGTTTTGTGTGGTGCCACCACCACCGCCACCACCATTGAGGTCATTAGCGGGCTCCCATTTGCTGTTAGCTGTGCTCCACTTCAGGACTTGACCATCAGAAGGACCACCGCCAACTGTAAGGTCAACATCATCCATATCACCGATGGATGATCCTGTATCTAGGAGTTGTGTCCAAGCACCAGAGTGTGCAAAGTAACCATGTGCTTCATTATGGACATGGATAAACATGCCATGATGAGTAGCAGCATCGGGCAGATCTGTTAAGGCATCCACATGGTTTGAATACATCAACTTACCACTGGTGCCATCAATATAAGTTAAAGCATCACCAGTGCCGCCACCCCATAACTTAATCTTACCTGTGCCGTTAGGTTGAATTACGACATCACCATTTGATTCTGATGTGATTTGGAATGTCTTGACATTCAGATTCGCTGTCAATGAATCATAGTGTGCTTCAGCAAAAGCGGATCCATTCCATCGCAATACCTGTCCATCTGCAGGAGTCCCTACGTTTACCTGGAGGTTGGTATCGTTACCAAGAGCGGTATAGATTTCGTCAATGACGCTGTTGAGTTTGATAGCACCATCACGGAGACTATCGCCCAATCCGTCATTAGCGGTGTTACCAATACTAAGGTTTTGCTTGGCCATGGATGGTTACTCTTTTACAGTGTTATTTAGGTGCCGTCGAAGGTTTGGATTGTGGAGTCCATTGTGCTAGTAGTGCTATCGAAGCGGTTATCAAGATCTCCACCACCACCAGATCCAGTAACTGTCAGAGTGACAGAGTTAGAATCGAGAGGTGAGTTTTCTGCATTATTTTGTGGGACTGGTCCTCTAATACGACAACGGTATTTGTAACCAGTCATATATGCCAAAGCGGTCACTGAATAGCTAGTGCCTGTTGCACCAGTGATTGCAGCAAACGCAAATCCACCATCAGTAGATCGATACCACTGATAGGAGATAGGTCCGTTTTCTGGAAGGATCTGAGCAGCAACTGTAAAGGTTGCAGTCTCTCCAACATTCTGGGTTGCATTCTGAGGTTGCAGAGTAAACTGCAATGTAGGAAGCACAGGAGCGCCACCACCGCCGCCACCACCCTCGCCAGGATCGGGGATTACAGTCTCAATAGTGAAGGTTGTATCCAGAGTTTCTCTGGGTGTAAATCCCATCAAATATGGGAATGTGGGGACATCTGCATCAGATGCATCTGTAGAAATAAAATAGGCATATGTGCCATTAGGAAACTCAGGTGTTACACAAAATCTACCGTTATGGTAGTCAAGTGATCCCGTGCCCTCTACATACTCCCAGTCCTGTATCAGTGCCCCTGCAGGAGGGTTGTCGGAGTCATTACCATACTCAGGTCTCCCTGGTGCCTCATTATCTTTAATACCATAAGATGAGGTCATATTTGTGACACCACTTAGATTATTCCAGGGGTCGTTATAACTGAAAGGACCGTAGATAGGGAATCCATCAAAAGCAATGCCGAGCATTTTGGAGTGACCATCAGGGTGTCTGATGTTGTCACCATTAAACTGTGTGCTACCGTAATAGTCGTTATAACCTGCCATTGCTGAATTTGCCTTCCAGCAATCGATAAAGTGACTATCGTGATAGTGATATTGTCCCGACTGCTCAGGGTGACCACCGCAATTATCAGGACCGAAGTTTACGATGTCTGGGTCAAAGTGTGCATTCCAATTAAATCCAATAGGAGGTTGACCACCGCCACCAGCACTAGGATTAAAGAATGCTACACCATTAGCAGCAACACCAATCATACCCAGAGGTGTCTCTAGGCGAGCATTTCTCTGATCATAGTATTCATAGGTGCCAGTCGTGCCTGCTTCTTGAGTCCTCATAATGAGGTCAAGACGATCATCAGATGCTAACCAACACTCATCTTCAATTGAAGTAAATGAGGTGCCTTTATAAACAAATTTTCTCTTGATACCATCACTGAAGGTAAACATGAGATGGTCACCAACACGAATCTCGTTATCAGTGCCAAACAAACTATTGTCATTCAATGACAATGAAATAGATCTGATGAATCCATCTTGGACCCATGCATTACTATCAAAGGTGCGACTGATACCAAACGTGCCGCCACGATAAAAGAAGTCGTGATCAAAATCCTGCTCAGTTACTGAGTTGGGATTATTGTCATTCGGGAACGTGCCATACCCCACGGGGTTGGGCAGTCCATCTGCCGCCACCGTGAGGATGTTTGTGGCTTGGTCATAACTGGCGGTTGCAGTCATCGCTTTTTACTTTTATTTAGTTGTCGTCGAAGATCTGGACGGGACTGAAGTTACTGATCACAGTAGCACCAGTCTGGACGCTCAGGATTGCGGACAATGAGTAGACAGGTGTTGCACCCGCTGCCGTGATAGCAACGCGGTATTCATCACCATCATCAGATTGGACAGTATTCGCAGTGTTGTATGTTGCTTGGTTAGCACCAATGATGTTGAGCCAAGTCTGAGTGCCATACTCCTTCTTCTGCCACTGGTAGTTGAGGGTCTGATCATTAGAGACCGTTGCCACAACCGTGAAGGATGCAGTAGTGCCCTGGTTAACCGTGACATTGACAGGATCCTGAGCGATTGCGATTGCACCAGGCGTGACAGTTGTGCCGCCAGTGTATTCGCTACCTTCGCCCGCGAGGACATCAAAACCGCCATTGACGGGTGTGCCTTCGGGTGAGGTGAAGTCATCAGGGACCTCGTTATCAACTGCAACTGCCGCAGAAGAGTAGTTAACACCAGAGTCCTTCACATCGATTCTTGCAACACCCATCAGTGCTCTGATGCGTGCGTCGAAACCAGTGGAAGAGATAACGTCCACGTTGGGGATGCTGGTATAACCGTCACCAGGGGAGGTGAGCAGAGCATTTGTAACTTCACCAGAAGTGATGTTTGCAAGTGCTTGTGCGTTACGACCCTTAACAGATCCTGTGTATTCAAACGTGATCAGTGAGTTGGAAGATTCAATCAGAGCGACCTCACGACCGAATTCCTCACCCTCAATGAAGAGTCTGTCACCAGTCTCGATGGGAGGCACCACAGTTGCTGCAATCACGTCAGCGTCACTACCAATGTAGGAGAATCCAACGAATGTCGCGCCTGCGCGAGGCACTTCAGCGAAGATGATTCTAGAACCAACGATCTCATATGCAACACCAGGCTCTTGGATAATACCGTTGAGCGAAACAATGATATTGTTTTCTGGGCGAATCACGTTAGAGGAAACACCCTCAGTCAGCGTCAGTGAGTAGAAGAGACCGTCACGCTTCAGGTTGAAGGAAGATCTCAAGGAGTCAAACTCAAAGCTGATATCATCCAGTTGACGGAGTTTACCAACGTAGTAACCAATAAACTCAGATCCGATATCAGGTGGCTCGGAGAAGTTGATCTTATCGGAGAATGCAACGTAGGAGTTGTTACCACCAGGAGGTTGCAGCACACCGTTGACCCAGACAAGCAGGTGACCTGCGGGATCGGGGAAGTATGCTTCACCATTGGAGATTGTGAGATCAAACTGAGTTTGAGTGCCGTCGAATCCACGGAAGTAACGCTCAACGCGACCTTCCAGTGTGCGTGCCTTGGAAACACCACCGCCCCATCCGTAGTCGGACTGGAGAGACATGTTGTCGATGAATTCGCCAACTACATTCTCCAACCAGATAGTTGCCGTGATACCTTGCTGCACGATTGAAGCAACACGTCCGTAGGCAGAATATGTGGTTGTAGTTACGTTAACGACGTTAGCGTAGATTGTTGGGAAGTTGGATCCGATATCAATCTTACCAATGTTGTTGGCGGGATTAGTCAACTCAGTGATGTCAGCACCAATACCCACGGGTTGCAAGTTGGTGATAAACAGGCGATGGATGCCATAGGTAGGATCGCTAGGATCAACGTTGGTGCCATCGATGTATTGAGTTACAGTTGCACGGAAACCAGGATTCTTCTCTGTGGTACCTTGTAACAAGGATACCTCATCACCCACGCGGAAGGTATCTGAGACACCTGTGTCCGTGATTGCAACTCCCAGGTCAATCTGATAAGTTGCAACGCCGTGGACATACTGGTTAAGTTGAATCTGGGTGCCAGAGAGACCCTTGACTTCCAAGATGTAGTCTGTGACGTTACCGTAGATAACATCACCAGCATTCCAAGCATTAGAGATGGTTTCAACATCGATCGTGATACGACCACCAGTGTTACCCGTGAGAGATCCTGCCTTGTTGATGTAGGTATCCATGTAACCCTCGTAAGAGGAATTCTTGGAGAAGAACCATTCACCCGTAGCGAAGTCACCCAAGGTCACGTCGAGCAGGAATCTATCTTCAACAGTGCCGATAGTTGCAGTAGCACCACTATCAACACCTTCAATTACATCACCAGGGTTAATAACACCTGCGCGATTGAGAAGTTTTACAAATGACTCGCCATCGTTATTTGCAGGAGTTGTCTGGAGCACATATCCGCTGTTGGCGGTAGCACCTTGGACAACAACTTGCTCTCCATTGATGAATTGGTCATATACACCCAGGACAGAAGAGACGTTGGTGAGGGGATAGTATTCAAACACCTTGAAGATGTTTGCTTCATTAAACTGGACTCTACCAACTTCAGAAGTTGCTTCTGAGGTGGATCCCACGAGCACGTCAGCGGGATTAAATCCACCCTGGATTGGGGTCTCTGAAGGATCTTCGGGGAAGACAGTAGTTGCACGATTGATGCCGCTACGTCTTGTGACTGCGAAGATCTGTTGACCAGAATTGGTGAGATCAACCTCAAGTTTCTTAAAGCGACCGTCATGGATGTAGTGAGCACCAATCTCAAACCATGTTGCAGTAGCAGTGATGCAATAGAAGAAGGGTTGACCAGAAAGTCCTTCCAGGGAGGTCTGGGATGCAGGGATATACTGCAGGACATCACCACGACGGAATTGGTTTGGACGGTTGATTCTGATGCGATACTCAGCACGCTCATAACCCACTTCCACAACAGGTGTCAGCAAGACCAGAGCAGGATCAGTATTGTAATCAATACCCATTTCGTGCGAGGTCTTCATGTTTTGTGCATCCGTAGATGCCACGAAGGTCACGCTTGCTTCAGTTGGGAATTTGCTCAATTCGAGAGCATATTCCAGAGGGTTGAGGGAGGAGTCAATAATAAACTCTGCTGCTTCCTGGAACCACTCAAAGCGTTGTCCATCATCACCTGCGAAGGTGGGATATCCTGCCCAACCTGGATCTTCATCCAGGAGATACAGAGCACTCTTGATATACTCACGACAACGTGTCAGAGCATAGATCAGGTGAGATCTAGTTGTATCTTGGAAGGCGATGAAGTTACCTTCACCATCAAACCATGTCTGAGCGAGACGGAATGATCCAGCATTACCGCCAGTAACCATGTCATATCTAACCGCACGCAAGACAGCATCCGCGAAGGAGATATCTACGTTTGTGGATGCATAGTTTGCAGTAGTTTGATCAATTACTCTTTGTGCAATTGCCTGGTGGTTGAAGAGCAGCATATTTGCAACATGCTTCTCATTATTAGTGCCACCACCAAGAGTATCAATCATGATATCAAACAGAGTGTCGATAGCAGATTGCTCGTTATGGCAAGTGCCTGCTTGATATTCTGTATTGTTAGTTGGGGGCAGAGTCTTAGGCACACCAGTCAAGTAGTTGTTGCTATTGACAGCAGCTTCTGTGATGGTATTGATAACAATGTCAAACAGTGTATCAATAGCGGATGCGACATTGGGGCATGTCTGATTCCAGAAACCATCTTGATCTTGACCACCATTAGCGAAGTCATATCCGACTGTCAGATCTCTATATGCCTTCTCGGGCGTATACTTGATAGGCCAGATATAAGGCAGACTGTAGGAATTGTTTGCAACGTTACCAGGATTGGAGATTGCATTAGTAACAACCTGCATCAGAGTATCGATTCTTGCTTCGATTTCTGAAGTCTCAGTGCCAGTGAAACCAGGATCAACCTGACGATTTCTGTAGTAGATCAGATCACTAGGAGCATAGGGTGAGAGAGGTGCAGTTGTGTTATTCTCACCAGCGGGCACAGAAGCAGCAGCATAACCACCACCGTAAGTGCCATTGTTGTTATCTGCACACCAGATACCTGCTGCTTCACCAAGACCCGTAGAAGTATTACCAGGGGTCTGACCTTCTCCAATTTGATTACCATCAATCCAGATTCTCACACGACCAGCGCCAAGGATCTGGTTACCACCAACACGGATCTCAATAGTAATCTGGTGACGATTATCATCGAAGTAACCATCAGCAATCAGGTCAGCAACAGGCACGTCAACCAATGCCAGACCAGTATCGCTATGTGAAGCACCACCTGCAACAGTAGTGTCGGAGTTACCAGCACGCAGTCTCAGATAAGTTTGGTTGTCACGGAATCCAAGATACAGACCCTGGGAAGAGTTATTACCAAATGACAGGAAAGTAAAGTCTGTCAGACCGCTGCTAGGCAGGACGGCATCAAATTCAAATACAGCATCTTCAGTAGGCGTCACACCAACTGCAGGGTTGGTGCTGATGCTAACTGTGCGGAATGCCCAATCTCTAGTAGAGATGTTGTTAAACGTAGTAATATCAACGCCACTGACAGGATCAACATTTCTCAATTGGTTGGTGGGTTGAGGCGTAGCGTCGTAGTAACGCTGTCCTGCACTCCATCCAGCATTGTTAGTGATCAGTTGATCTCTCATTGCACGCTTCGCCAGGTCGCGTGCTCTCTCCAGAATCCAGATAGACTCTGTTGTAACACCACTCAGGTGCTGAATAGTATTTGCAGTGTTGACATAGAATTCAGCAGCATACTGCATCCAGTTTTCGCCACCATACTTCAAGTTGAAGACCAGTGACTTCAGGATATCAGTTGTGTCATGGACACAATCGATGTAACCATTGGAGACCACAGCACCTTTCTTAGCGGTGACGAAGGTGTGAGCATACTGACCATCAACACCAGATGCACCCACGTTTACCGTGATTGTATCTGAGGTATGTGCAGTAATTGCAATAGATGCGTTATAGTTGCCATCGCCCTTACGGGGATAGTATTTGGTAGCACTGTTTTGATCCAGAGTGCAGGTGAAACCGATAGACTCGGGTTGGATTGTGATTCTGTTTCCAGTAACCAGTCCATGACCAGCACCAAGGTTGATGACCGAAACGCCGTTTGCAGGGTCGTAAGTTGCAGTTACAACATCAAATTCCTGACCGCCACGAATACCACCGTTGATATTCAATGAAGGATATTGCTGCATACCGTCGTAGACAGCGTTTTCAGCAATCAGACGAATGTTAGCGTCGATAGCATCTGCGGTATCGCGATACATGATCTCGAATGGATTCTGCTCGTAGGATTGGACAGAAGTCGATCCAGGACCATTTCCTTCGATGTAATCTCTACCAAGTGCATTACGCATTGCCAGAGTGCAAAGGTCTCTAACAATCTTGTAAGTGGTTACAGATGCTTCCCACTCACTTTCAATATGCTTGAGTGAATTGTCCTCAGGCTCGATGTAGAGCTCCGCTGCTTCCCAAATTTCTTTGTTGCAATTATGGAGCAAATCGTGCAGGACGGCATCAATCATGTCCTCAATGTCATCTTCACAGTTGACAGCACCACCAGGGATCTCGAATGTCTGATACTTGGACAGATCATTCATGATTGCCACTGCTTCCTTAGCAATCAACTTCTGATTACCCTTGATCAGTCTCCATGCATCATAGTAGTTACTCCAGTTAGCAACTCCAGTTTGAGGCCATCCTTGAGTGTCAATAGTGATAGTGTCATCGCGATATGCTGATCTGGTGGTATAGAGAGGCTCGTAGTAATCGCCATTTTGGACCCAAGCGGGCACACCCAATTCAGCAACTGTGGTATTAGGAGAAACCAGCATGTTGTTTGCTGCTTTCAAGCACAGGAATTTAGCGTATGCAAAGGCGTCCAGCATGGGATTCAACTCATGCTCAACGTGCAGGATATTATCCTGAGAGTCAAGATAGTTGTCGATTACTGCCTTGGTGTTGTAAGTGCCCCCTGTAACAAGGTCACCGATAATACCAGGGAGAATATAATTCTTGATGTCATCAATACATCCAGAGCTACCTGCACCAGGCATGATGAGGAAGTTGGTCTCTGTGCCATCAATGTCCTTGGTATACTTGTCATTGAGGTAACCAACAACTTCTTCTGCGATGTAATCGCGGTTTTTCCAGATGAGGACACCAGAATCCTTGAATCCATTACGGGTTGGTGCAAGGACTTGCAGGAGATCATCAATCAGAGCACGAATTTCATCTTGGACTGATTGTGACGCAGGTGAGGAGAAGTTGTTAGGAATTCTCAGTTTCTCACTGTAAGCTCCTGTCAGATCCAGACTTGTGGTTGTAATTACAGTGTTGATGATGTCACCAACCACATCCCATGTGTAAAGGGTCTGCAGAATCTCATTACCAACGTGCTTCAGTTTTCCTGATGCTTCCAGGTATGTGCGAGCGGTATACAGAGTGTGATAGTTACCACCTTCTCTGAGGTCCTTAATCAATGCACCAATGATGTAATCCTTGGTATCACGCAGACAGTAGTTTGTGCCACCGTAAGAGTTGTTAGCAGGATCATCACCAGGCATGATGAAGTCGGGGAATTGTGCCTTCATCATTCCGACTGCCTCTTCAGCAATCCATGCATCATTCAATTCAATGATGTCTGCACATCTTCTTTGCTCTGCTCTACCCAGATCAACATCCTTGATGATCAGAGACTTAGTTTCGTAGTCAATGACCTTAGCAGTTGCCGAAGAGGTGCGAGATCCAGTGAAGGTTGCAAATGTCTCAGTCGTGGAGCAGATGAAGTCTCCCTCACCATTAAGACCCAAGACAATGTTGTCATTAGTGTAATCAACCTGTGTGGCAGGGATGAAGGACTGGGTATACAGACCTTGCTTGTTGTTGATAAAGAAGTTATCAAGGAAACCAGTGTATCCAGTTGCTGCGTTGAAGTCAGCACCGATAGTTACCTTGGTATACAGGTAGTCATTGGTATCAACATAGTTGCTGCCAACCTGAGTGCCATCCACATACAACTGGAGGACATTGTTGTTTCTCACCAGAGCAATATGCTGCCAGAGAGTTGCAGTGATAGTGCCACCAGAGATCAACTGAGTAGTGCCGTTGTAAACTCTGAGGGTGCTGCCATCCATTACCAGGCGCAGACCAACGTTTACATCGTTACGACGCAAGTCAACCAGAGTTTGTGTGCCAGTTACTCCTGCAGCTGCCCACCAACCTTCGATAGTGAAGTCATCTGCAGTGCCGAATGCATAATCGTAAGAATCTGCAGCAACCAGATAACCTGCTTGTGGGAAGGAAAGTGCCTTTTGCCCATCGAGTCTGAAATACTTGTTGACCTTGGTTTGGACAACGTTACCCTGATTTGCCAGAGTTGAGTTGGTAAGCAACTCACCTTCTTGCAGAGTGCCTGTGATAGGACCAGCAAAGATCCACTTCAGACCAGAGTTGACGCCAACAGCTTCAAAGACTGCACCTGAGGTAACGCCTCGGATTTGCTGACCGAGGACAAACAGACCAGAAGACTTATCGTCATATGCAATCTTCGCTGTGCGGATTGTCTCACCGTCAACATATGTGCCGTCGCTGACAGATGCCAGAGCGTTGACGTTATTGAGGTTACCAGCAGCAATTGCAACAGTAGCAATATCTGTCAGGGTTGCAATGTAAGCACGGACATCAGCACAGTTGTTGATATCCTGGTTGTTACCATTTGCATAGTTTGCATCATACAGTTGACCAGGAGCAGTGCCACCATAGGTCAGAGGATCGTAGAGAATCTCAAGATCCTTGTCATACAGCAGGTTGTTGATTGCTCTGTATGCCAGGTCACGGATCTTATTGAAGACAGTGATTGACTCAGCAGTCTCGCCAACCAGACCATTCGTCAGAGGGACACCAGCACCATCAAAGTATGACTTGGTGAATTCTACAATGTTGAAGTTGCCACCTTGTGCAACGTCATTTGCCAGAGCATCGACAAACAGACCAGCGTCACGACGACACTTGACCTGACCAGGAGAGTAAGTGCCAACTTGCTCATCGGGCAACTCAGACAGAGTGCCATTTGTCAGTGCCTCATCAACAATCTCCCACAGAGTTGTCAGAGCATCTTGGACATCAGAGCAACCGTCAGGATCGGTGTTGTCGGTGTTGCTACCAGCAGTGCCGTAGTCATCGTTAGGTGATTGGTCAGCAGTGATGGTCAGATCTTGATATGCATCATATACAGTGCCAGCGTCAGGACCATGGAGAGCAGTATACTGACCACTCAGGTTATTGGTGATAGCAAGCAGGACATAATCCTTGACTTTCTCATATGCAAAACGAGTTTCAAGTGTCTCGCCATCCACATAAACTAGAGCACCAGTACTATCGAAATACTGTTGGGTAAATTTGCGGATGTAAACGTTACCACCGCGATAGATGTCAGCACCCAGAGACTCCATGAAGATCTCCATGTCACGCTTACACTTAGCGGGATTGGGATCGGTGAATGAAGGGAATTGTGCCTTCATATCATCGTATGCCTTAGCAGCGATGTATTGTCTATTCTTCTGGATGAAGCGATGTGCATCAGCAAATCTACTCCACTCATTTGTCTGGATGTCTCCAGGATAGTAGAAGTCAGGATGCTCAACGACGATCTCAGCATCGCCCCAATCAATCAGTTGCTGCTTATTCTCTCTGATACGAGTTGCAGCATCATAGAATCTATTGCCTGCAGTGCCATGATATGCAGAGGTTGGGTTGCCATAGAAAACTCTTCTATTCTTGATGACATCGCCTTCAGCAATAGTGCCACCAGTCAGATCAGTGTAAGTAACTTCAGTGCTTCTGACTTCTTCAAAATCGAGGAAGTCAGCATTGATACGCTCTTCATCGTTATACAACTCAGTAGGAGTGATAGAAGACTTAGAGATATCATCCAGAATAACGTTAGGATTAGTAATGCTAACCAGACGCTCAAACAGCAGACCGTAGAATGTGGATCCAGGGTTGATCTCCAACTCAGTAACGATATCGGAAGTTACAGGATCAACATAAGGTGAGATGAATGTAATCTGACCAGCAATCTTAGACTTAGCAGAATAGATAAACTCATTCAGTTTCAGGTCAAAGATACCAGTTTCATACTTGGCGGTGCCAGAAGTCTTACTAACAACCAGACGATCGCTGATAACACCATCAACAAGGTTAGTCTCTTCGATGATCGCAGTGTCACCTTCCAGGTTTGTAATCGACTCACCGAATTGGAAGATGGTGTCAGTATTGAGCAGATCAACGGATTGGACCAGTGCAGAGAAGAGAGTGCCACGGACAATCTCTTCATTCAACTCGAAAGGACCGCCAGTGATGTTAATAACATCCAAGTGGTTGGTGCCAGAGTCAATAACAGTTGCAAATGCATCAGAGTTTTCGCCTTGGATCTGCTGACCCAGGGTGGGGAAGATACCGTAGTTAGGAATACCTGCCTGACCAGAATACAGATTGATTCTGTAAATTGGAGTAGGTGTAACTTCGATAATTCTGTAGTTGACCTTAGATGCAGGTCTGGGTGCCTCAGAGAATACGAGGTTACCACCAACCACCTGATAGGAATCGCCAGGTGCCTGAATCACACCGTTGATGGTGATCATCAACTGATTCTGGTTAACGATAACTTGCTCACCCTCAACTGTGATGGGGAATTGCTTGTCGATACCGTTGAATCTGTCAGAAACGTTATCCAGTTTCTTAACGATAGAAGTCAGAATTTCCTCAGAAGAGGTAAGACGCTTCTTACGGAAGAGCACCTCAGTATTATTGAAGTCGGTGTAGATAGGTTGTGCTGCACCGAAAGAGGTGATCTGGTTGACGTTACTGTAGTTGTTGATATTCACCTGCTTGGTGAATTCGGTGCCGATCTTACGACCAGACACGTCCTTACCACCAGTCAGTTGCAGTTGACCGAAGAGTGCGAAACCAGCAGCGTGGTTATTCTCCAGGACCTGAGTTTTCCAGTTAGAGATAGGAGTCTCAGACTTAATGACGTAAGAGAAGTTTTGATAGAAGAAGGAGTCTTGAATCTTCTGGACAATCTCAGAAGGCTTACCAACGTCATCGATAAATCTACCAGGAGTCTTGGTCAAAGATCCGATATTCAGCACACCACGAGCAATGCTCAGGTTATCAATCAGACCAGATGCCTTAGAGATGGTGCCTGTGACTTTTTCACCTGCCAACCAGTCGCCATCATAGTCAACGATCTTAAGAATCTTAGGACCAATCTGCCAACCAGTGTTAGTTGAAACTGTGCCAGTTGCAGTTGCTTGCTCAACGTTAGGACCTTGGAATACCGTCTCACCTTCCAGGAAGCGAGAGGTCTCAACGATTGCTTCTGCTTTACCACCAAAGACTTCGGTCAGAAGCACCTGACGACCACTACCCTGAGTCAAGAAGGTGATGTAATCACCTGCTGCAGCAGACTGAGGTGTCAGACCAAATCTAATCTGGTCATTTTCCAGACCACTTTCATTACCAGCAATTGCATAGTAGATCTGACCTTCAACCAAGGTGGTCAAACCTGCGCTACTGGGCTTAGGCAACTCACCCACAGTGCTACCAACATCGTCAGAGCGGAATTGGATAGCAGCACCAGTGGTGATGCCATGAGGGAAGTTAAACTGCAGATAGTTGAGGTCAAGGTTGACAACGTAGTTAAACTCAGACTTCAGGGTGACTGTAGGCTCGGATGAGTAACCAGCACCAGGATTCTTGATCTGAATTTCACTCAGACGGTTGTTTTTGACAACTGCTACTGCCTCAGCACCTGTGCCACCACCACCTTCGATGACGACAGCAGGAGTTGAGGTATAACCACTACCAGGATCTGTGATCTTGATCTCAGACAGGATAGAAGTATTGAAGAGTTGCAGGTTGACTGGGAATGTGATTTCAGGTCTCAGAGTGTAGTCATGAGAGTAACCGAAACCAAATTCATTATTCTTCAGTCTCTTGATCTTACCGATATTTCTACCAGTCAGGAAGACTGATGCACCAGTGCCTTCTGCAGGAATGATGACTGATGCTGATGCACCAGATCCAGCAAGAGTTGCACCGAGGATGCCAGGAATAGCATCAATGTCGATAGTTGCAGTGGTATATCCTTTACCAGGGTCAGCAACACTAATGTTGCTAATGGTGCCAGATCCAACTTCGTCGTCCAACTCAACAGTAACGGTTGCTTTTGCACCTTCACCATCACCATCGATAGCCACGTCATAGTAGATGCCAGGTGCATATTCCGTGCCACCATCATTGATGATGATCTTCTCAATTTGACGGAAAGATGCAATATCGTTAATGATAGGCAGTTTCTGATAGAAACCACCAGGAGACACCAGTTTGATGGTGTTGATAGGACCAATTGCTCTGGTAGAAGTCGTTGAATAGAAAGAGTATGGTTTATCAAACTCGTCAGTAATTACCTCAGCAGAATTCTTCTCAGGCTCTTTGAGCAGGGGGAATTTGAATTGGAAGTCAGTAACAACTTCACTGACGGTAAATCTACCATCATAAGGTGTCTTGATGACATCAATGAAGGAGTTGCTGCCCACAGGAGAATCATCACCTGTGCGTGAAGGATCGAAGTAGTAGGAGATGTTTGTCACATCACCCAACACTGAGAATTTCACAAAGGGAGCATTTGACCCTGTTGCGTTGATACCAGGAGTGCCTTCTCTAACAATGTTATTAAAGGAGTATTCCAGTTTATACTGGTTATCCTGAGAGAATGACAGATAATAACCGAAGTTAGAAGTGTCACTCAGGTCAAAGATGTATTGGTGATCTCTAGTGAATACCAGAGTGGGATGCTTAGCATAGATGTTGACACTTGCAATAGCATTTTGATTGAAGGTTGGATTAGCACTTGCAAGGTCACGAATAGCAAATGTAAACTCTCTGGTGCCAAGGACTTGATCAATGAAGAAAGATCCGTTGAATTGTGTGCCTTGGAAACCTTCAGTGTAGATAATGTCACCCACATTGTAGAAGTGAGGTGAATTCGATGTGCAATACACAAACTCGGTGCGAGCAGATGCAGTGCGAATAATGTCTTTCTCAAGTTGAGCAGTGACGCGAATCTTCTTAACTGAAGCAAATCCTACGATCTTGACACTCTTTTCATCTTCTGCCAACTCAATATTGTTTTCTCTAAGAGAAACAACGTCACCGACAATATACTGAGATCCAGGGTGAATTTCTTCGATTCTGACCTGATAGTGATTGCCCAGGTCATATTCCATGAAACGAGCGTATTGACTGATCGCTTCTCTGGTTTCTACGAATCTCCAGGTCACAGTGCCGTCAGAAACGTCACCAGTGGTATGAGTAGGAGGTGTGGTCGTAGTAACACCACCACCGCTAGGTGCTACCTCATAAACGTTGAGACGATACCAAACTTTCTGCCCAACAGCATACAAACGATGAGGCAGCCACTCGGGCATGTCATTACCGATGTATTGAGGACGAGGATAGGGATGTTGAGTCAGATCAACATCAAACTTACCTGCATCGTCAATAAATGCCCAGTTGATAACACCATCGCTTACAACACCAGCACCGTGGGTTGGAGGGATTGTGCCAGAGGTGCCTGACCCCTGTGCTTCATAAATACGCTTCTGATAGTAAACTCGGTCTTGTGCAACGTATGCTGTTGCTGCTTGCCAAGGTGACTCAGGTTCTTCGCTATCGAAGTATTCACCAGCAATTTCATTGACATCTCCAGCAGTTGTGCGGAATCTATCAGTATTATTGAAGGTGCCGAAGATTTTACCGACTTCATAAGTAGTGCCGACACCAGGATTCTCCAAAGTGCCTGCGGGGACGTTTACAATCGTGCCATATGCCTGGGTTACACCAGCCTCGTTGAATTGTTGTAGAATCGACCCTTTGGTGAGTTTTACGTCTTGATTGAAAGTAAAGTCAAGCACATTGTCAATCTTCTGATACAATGCATCACGCATGTAGAATTTATTGACAACATCCGCTTCAATCAGGAATTTCTTGCCGAGAGGTGAAGGAATTGTAGATGTCTTAGATGCATAAGAGTCTCTTTGGCTGCTGAAGGTATAAGTGCCAGGATTCAGCGTAGAGAAGGTCTGAGACATGTCGAGGATCTGCAAACCGCCAGGACCGACCTCCCAGGCACTCAGAGCGGGCATATTGAGTGTATACCACACTGTAAGGGTCTCTGCATCAGTAAATGCAATAGATCCATGATTTCTGACGTTTGTCAGTGTATATGTGTTACCTTCATTAGTATGAAGTCTGTCAAACTTAACAAGAGTTACATCTGAGAAGGAAGTGGTGATTGCAATCTCGGAAGTTGGGACTGTATAAGATCCACCTTCATATGGAGCAAAATCATCAATAACCAGATCATCAATGTTACCAATGAAGCAGTTTGAAGCACCAGGAGCAGTTTGAGGACCTGCAAGTGACAGATCATCAAAATAGATGTCATCTGTGGACTGATAGGAGATCTGTTGGACTCCATTCAAGAATACTTCATAACGATACAGACCCAAGGACTCTTCACGCTTTTGGAAAGTCACATGGACCCAAGAGGTGCCAGCAAACGCTGTCCAGTTAGCAACAGTGGTAGAAGTTGCTGCTTGGACGTTATTTACATAAAGAATGACACGCTCATAGTTAGGAGACGTTGTATCACCATCAATCGACACTCTGATGGGGTTACCAGCGGTAGGATTGATATCAAACAGGACAGGCTCATGGTTTGTGCCATGTGCAGTGCTATTCATTGCAAACCATGCTCTGAAACTCCATTCTTGAGTTTCTTGGTTGAAACCAGTGTAAGCAACAGGTGCAGGTGCCTGAAGTTTCAGAGATCCGCTACCAAAACGATAAATCGAGGTATCGTTAGAAGTATTTCCAGGATCTGAGTAAACAATAGTTGCAGTGTCTTGCTTAGTGAAGTCAAGACTATTATTGGGGTCATTAAAGCGGAATGCAGCAAGTTGATCGCTCTGACGACGGTCTGCACCAATAATGCAGTCACCAGAGTTGTCAACAACGTGTCTTTTCGCTTGGAAACCGATATTTCCAGGATCAGCAACCTTAGTTTCGGTAATGATGGTGCCGTCATACTTCATATACTCAATCAGAGCATATCTTTCGTTTTCAGAAGCATCAACGTCGGCAACAACAGTATAATTGCCAAATACATCAACAGAAACACCAGCGTGCTTGATTGAGCGGAAATCGCCACTGACAGTCAGAGTCTTAGTCCATTCCCAACCAGTATTTGCACTTGCATAAGGGAATTTGCTGACTTGGATCTTGTCATACTTAGCAGCAGCGTTATTGTAAACATTCCAGACAATAACAGCATCACCATACTCGTCAAATGCCATTTCTGGGTCTCTGACGTATCCACCAACCACAGGGATCTGGCGAATGTAGTCAATCTCGATGTTTGCACCATCGTAGAAGAATACACCGAAGATGCAGTCGTTGTTTTCTTCGTTTTCACCGATAAACAGGAAACGATCGTTAGAAATCCACTCAATCTGACTAATCTTCTCAGATCCATCCTCAGAAGCAATCTTACGCTTCTCTACGAGGTCACCTTCGGGGTTACACTGGATAACCCACATATCATAAGGATCAGGTGAGTTAGAATCGGTATAACCAGCAAGATAGATCTGCTTCTCTTGGTCAAGACGGATAGAAGTAACATAATCACGTCTTGTGCTACCAGAGATACCACCAATTGCTCTCTGCCACTTCAGAATACCTGCGGGGGCAGCAGCATTATCGAAACCAGACTCATACAGACCCATCCAGATGTCAGGGTTAAAGGTATCGGCGTCAGGTTGGTATGTTTGGCCTGTTACATAAATGAGGTCGTTTTCTTGTGACTCATCAAGAGTCATTCTCATGAATTCAGCACGCTTCTGGTTAGCATTCTGAGGAATGAGGGTGCGATCCCAGATCAACTGACCCAGGTCATCAAACTTGGCAAGGAATGCTGCTTGATCGGCATCAGGCTCAGTAATGCTACCGCAAACATAGGTATAGCGAGTAGAAGACTGGACCATATCGTTAATGGTGATTCTACCTGCTGCTTCCAGATAGTCAGTAATCCAATAACGAGTCTTCTTAAACTGCTGAGGATGCGAAACACGAATCTGAGGAGGATTCTCAGGATCATATCCATTACCAGAGTTAATGATGTCTGCAGTCTGGACTTGACCAGTATTCTGGAGATTCAGACGCAGCACACCATCCTGACCTTGAGTTGTAATCAATTCAAAGGTAGGAGGAATGTCAGCGTTGTATCCAATACCTTCTTGCAGGACACGAATACGCTCAATACCAGCAACAACCTTAACTTTGAATGACTTATTGGTATTGTCAGTAATGGGGCGTGAGTTGACGATGATAACGTCTTGAGGACGCAACTCGTGCTCGATATCAGTAGTAATAACGCCGTAAGGACGATCACCAATCATCTCCTTGGTATAACCAAGGATATTCTGACCCTTAACAGAGTCGATAATTGCAGATGCACCGAATCCACCAGTGCCTTCATTGTCGAAGAAGACAGTATCATTAACCTGATAAGACTCACCAGGGTTTTCAATCACGAAACCATCAATCTGAGCATTCTCAAACTGAGTAGTTGTCTCAACTTCGATGTCAACTCTAGATTCTTCAGAAACCTGAGGGAAGTAGTCATAGATCTGCAGAGTTGCCTCTTCAGACATCTCAAGGATCTCTTGCTGCTCCAGAGCATCAATCAGACCATCATTGTTGCTATCTTGGATCTCAAAGATGATGGGATATCCTTCAACTTCAGTCGTCAGGACATCTGCTTCTTGGTTAGGTTGACGATCAATGTCGATATCAACGTCAACATAGGGATCTCTATATCTTACAACGTCAGCAGGAATGTTTTCCTGTGTTGCTGCTTGATCGAAATTCCAGTTATCGGGCAGTGAGTTAAATTGGGGTCCAATAATGTATGGGAATTCTGCAACACCAGATTCTGACGCATCAATTGTGATAAAATATGCGTAAGTGCCATCGGGGTATTCAGGTGTCTTACAGAAACGTCCGTTATAGTTGTCAAGGTCACCAGACTGGAAGTCATAGGTGTAGTCTGCTACAAACGATCCAGCAGGGTAAGTTGCAATTGCAGGACCATCTACACGAGCTGGGTTTGGATTGGTTGACTCATCGTAAACTACGTTATCTTTCAGTTTATAAGAAGTACGCAGTCTTCTGATTCCACTGTTTTGGTCAGTGGGATCAATATAACCATAAGGACCATAAATGGGGTTACCATCAAACGCCCAACCGATGATAGGTGAGTGTCTGAAGTTGGTTTCAAGCTCTTTGAATTGCTGGGTTACAGGATCAAGGAATACGTTGTCACCAACCACATAACGCAACTCTTTAGGATCACTCAGGTGAGCATACTCACCACCAAACTGGTTGTTATAACCAGTGAAGACATAACCTCTTGCAAAGTCATACTTATTGACAAGATCATACTGAAGGTTTCTATTCCACTTGAAGACTTCGGGAGTGAAAGTTGCTCTTTCACCAATAGCTTCCAATCTAACAGTAGTATTACCTTGAGTATAACCAACACCTCTGTTTGTGATAGTCACAGACAGCACACGACCTTTATCTTCACCAGTTGTGCCGATAGTTGCTTGACCAATAGCACCAAAACCATCACCATTGATGATTACATTAGGTGGTGTGGTATATCCACTACCAGAGTTAATAATAGCGATAGAAACAATACGACCATTGATCACAATGGGTTGTGCCAAAGCACCTTCACCAGAGTTGACTCTGACCTCAGGATCTGAAGTATATCCTGTGCCAAAGTTAGTGATATTAACACCAGAGATAGGACCACGGACGTTAGCAACTGCTGTTGCACCTTGTCCACCACCACCAGTAATAGCAACACTAGGTTGCGAATCATAACCACTACCTTGCTGCTCAACCAGAATTCTAGTAACACGACCGCCAGTGATAACTGCTTGTGCAGTTGCACCACTACCACCGCCACCAACGATAGAAACCAGAGGAGACTCGGTATAACCACTACCTTGGTTAGTAACAGTAAATGATGTCAGACTACCATTAACAACAACTTCGCCAGCAGCACCACTACCACCGCCACCAGTAATCTCTAGGGCAGGTTTGTTACCAGCATCATAGTTTTCACCTTTGTTAGTTACTGCGATACCAGTCAGAGGTCCAAATTGGACATACTCAGAAGACTTATATGACCAGATAGAGACACCATTGATCCATGCACCAATTGGTGAATTCGCAGCAACATTCTGACGTTCGGAAATAGTCTGGACATCTCTAGGGAATCTCAGCAGTTTACGCTGGTTGCCAGGAATCAGTGCCGATCCTGTAAAGGGACCGATCTTGTAGTTGGGCAGACCAGATGCTGCCACATACACATACTCATCATTAAAGAAGGAGTTTTGGATGTTAGTCGTAAACTCACTTACAACTTTATCAATAGATGCTTGATCTGACTTACCTCTATTGAGGTCAACTGACAACAGGATATTACCTTGAGGGATAATATCGGTAGGTGTATTCAGTTGATATGAGAAGGTCAGGGGGTCAATACGAGATGTGACGGTAAAGGTGCCGTTATACACAACGGGGTTTGCACCATAGATCGTCACCTGATCAGAAACCAGCAGACCGTGAGGATTATTACAATAAACAGTTGCAGTCTGGTTATTAACACCACCAGACTCAATGCGATCAACTTGAATGAGTTTCTTGACGTTATACAACCAAGAAGACAGTCTCTCATCGAGTGCTGTCGATCCCAGGTTAGCAACTTTCAGTTTGTCACCCTGAATGTAGTAAGATCCAGTGTCATCCAGGACGGTAGTGCCTGCTTCAGCAATACCCAAGACACGCATCTTACATTCTTGGTCTGTGCCTCTGTTGACATACACAAAGATGTCAGATTGGACCACAGTGCCAGGATCCCAGTCCTCAACAACACCATTTTTGCTTCTGGTGCATTCAATAAACTGGTTGAGTGATTTTTCCTTATACTGGACCTCTTCCTGGTCGTTAATACGGATTGTGCCGTTTCTTTCTGGCCATCCGATAGTAGAGTCAACAGTAATGATCTGACCATCAGTAGTCAGAGGCTCTACCAAGGTAGTTTTATAAGGAATCTTGAATTCGCCACTCAGAGTCTCTTCTGAGATTGCCAATTCGTAGATTGTGTCAGTTCCTTCAATAATAGTGATGACATTTTCAATCAGAGCAGATGCTGCCTTGATATTCTGGTCAACAGGGTCAGCATACTGATTCAACTGAGAGTCAATCAGATTACTTGGGTCGCCTTCGAGCAACTCAGCACGCAACACAGTGTCAACCACCCAAGTTGCATGGGAAGGACTGATAATCTCATCTTTAGGATAGAAGATAGAGATTTCTTCACCAAACAGGATCTTAAACAGATACTGAGTAGCGAGCTCGGTGCCTTTTGAGATATAGAAGTCTTTAATGGTCTTAATGACCTGGACAGGGTTGACCTTAGCAAAGTCAACATCAATAGTGGGCAGGAATTGTCTTCTAAACTTATCAAAGACTTCTCTCAGGAAGAGAGAGTCCAAATTAGTTACAACAGACCCCTCAGGGTGTGTGGACTGCCTCAGAGCAGACTCACCAGCATAGATTTCGTTGTGGAGTTGATCATATCCAACAGGACCAGATACACCACGAGAAACACCCAAGAATGCCGAAGGTGAGTAACCTGCACCACGCTCAATGATGTCAAAACCTGTGACTTCATCATATCCGACATCTACAGATGCTCTAGCAGACTTAGGCTCAGCAATGTAGATCTTAGGTGGGAATTCGCTCGAATATCCTTCGCCAAAGTTGACAACGTTGATGTCAGTGATCTCACCATTGAAGATCGTTGCAATTGCTTCTGCTCCTGTGCCGCCAATAGGCTCACCGTAAGCATCTTTGCGATCATCAACAATATAAACTGAAGGAGCGTCGGTATAACCCTTTCCACCCGTCAACATCTCGATATTAGTGACAGATCCCGATGCAACGGTCACGTCAAGCACCTGTGCGCCCACAGGTTGGATAATACGGACTCTAGGAGGGGTAAGATACCCTCTACCTCTATTTGTGATCAGGATTTCGTAGACCTGACCATCTTGGTTGATTCTAGAAACTGCTGCAGCGTTGATACCATCTTCGGGAGCAGGATCAATGTATACAATGGGAGGATTTGAGTATCCAAAACCCATTTCAGTTACAGCAATGCTATTGGCAACCAATCTACCCTCGGAGTCAATCTGAGGTTGTCCAATTTCAGCACCACTGGGGTTTCTAAATGTAATAGCAGGGATGAAGTCATATCCACTACCAGAATTCTCGATGGTAATAGAATCAACTTGTCCTGTAACGTCATCAACAGTCAGAGACAGAACAGCATTACTGCCGCTGCTATTTACAGGCTCAGCGATGATGGGAATAGGTGGGTTGTATGAAGAATAACCCTGACCACCATCAATAAGACGAATATCTTTGATACCGCCAATCAGAGACTTGGCAGTTGCACCTTCACCCGTTTTTGAGATGACGGCAACTTTTGGATTAAAGTCCAAACGATAACCACTACCACCTGACTTGGGGATCAGACGAGAGATAGCACCACTTTCTGCTACCTGGACAATAGCATCAGCACCAGATCCATATGCAGGTGCAATATATTCAACAGATCTAATATGGATGACATCAGCAGCACCCAACACTGAATCAAAGATAAGAGTATCTTCAAAGATTGAATAATCTTCGTAAGGTTTCAGCAGTCTGCCATTCTTATGAATAATCAGACCAATTTCCGACGTTGGGCGGTATGCCTGAGTATTGAGACGCATTGGATACTCATGTCCACCTTCCCACTCGGTATAGGGGACAGCATCCAACGTCAAAATAGGTTGGTTTGCATAACCAACCAGATAAATGATCTGAGTAAAGTCTGAATTGTCAACACCAGTCCTTTCACGGGGTGGATTGGTGAAACGAATCTCATCTCCCTCAAGGTAGTAGTCAACCCCAGGGATATTGAAGTAGTTGTAAGTGATTACAAGGAGATGCTCAGCACTTGGGGGTGAAGTGGGAGTGCCAAGGAAACTCAGGGGGAAAGATGTCCTTACACCATCGAACAGTGTAAAAGGATTTTCCAGTTGTTGTTTCTTCTTATCAAACTGAGCGATAGATACGCCAGGAGTGATAATAGCATCAGGACCACGAGTCACAGACTCGTAATACATGACTTCATTATCGATCATGATGGATCCATTCTGATCCAAGAAACCATCAATCGATTCTACTTCCAGTTTGTCTTCAGAAAGACCTACATTAGAAAGCAGTTGTGTGCTGCTAGAAAGCTGCTCTGTATTATACTCGTCTAAGTCGAGATAATTGAGAAGGTTATTGAGGATATCATACGGTCTGCCTGTTTTCTCCTGAGACTTGTAATACTCGAAGAGAAAGTTGACAAACTGCTGATCTTCTTCCCTGATAAACTCAGGTAGTTGACCTTCGACGCGATCAGATACGTTAATGTTTTTGTTTTGCATCTATCTCAGAAACAACCGTCTGGCACTGGATACTCGAAAGAATCCATTGGGTAATCAATGATATTTATACCCCCTGTAGGACCGAAGTTGTATCCCGAGAAGTTGTTGGGATCGAAGGTGGGGACAGGGATTGTGTTAATCGTAAAGTCGATTGGATTAACCGCAGGATTAAAGATTGTGGGGTCAACGCCAGGTGGAATGTCAATAGATCCACTGTAGGGCACGACCTGAATTGGAAGTCTTTCGATATTGTCGGGAGTATCCGAAATTGCCAGAGGTCCAACGCAAACTTTGCCAGATCCGTAGTCAACCGTGCCAACGGTTGGGTTGAGAATCAATTCTGTTTCATCACGCTTAGTAACCAGCATCAAGTTGCCCTTACCATCGTCTCTGATGTTGACAGGGACCAGGACTTCAGTTGCAACGTTGGAGTTAAACGCAGGAGTGATGATCTGAGCGCCAGTTGATTCGTCAAGTGCAAGGTTTACCAAATCTTCGGTATAACCAGTTGCATAGAATGTGCCAGACTTGACCACAGAGAATGAAGGGTCACATTTTGTGCCACCGACGTTGCCATCGGGGTCTGTGCCGTCTCCATTCTTAGGCTCGTCGCCAGCATAGGATGAAGGATCGTAAATTCTGTTACCAAAGTCCAAACATTGGGTAAATACGTTACCCCAAGTGAATTGATCCAGATTTTGACCCAAAGTAATCTGAGTTACGCTACCAGCAATGGATGTATCGCTGTTATCGATCACAGCACCAAACTTAGATCCATCAATACGGTTATTGAAGCGGTTTGTTTGACCTGCTTTGTTAAATTGGTCAATTGACTGCAACACTTTGGTGCCAAGTTGCGATCCAGTATTGGAAGTTGCGTTTCCGTCGTAGTAAACGTAAGATTTTGGAATAATGTAGTAAGAAGTGGGATCAACGATGACAGGCTCGATTGATGCAACCGCAAACTTCTTCAGATCATTCTTGATTTTCGCTTTTGTGCTCGCATTGAGCTTTGTGCCTGTCTTAGGACGGATAGCGATAAAGACTTTACCGTAAATTGGTGGAGAAAGTCTCTCTCCGCCATATGCAGTCACCGATGCTGCTTGAGGATACACTTCAGAAACGATATGCTCATAATCATTCTCGGTCACAGCACGGTTTTGCGTTGCATACGCTCTAGGTGCTCTAAATTTGATGCTTAGACCTGTTTCGCGATCTTCGCCTTGCTGTGCTGACTCCTTGACATGCAGCATCATGCCTGCTGTAGGCAAAACGCGCCCATCAGAGTCAATAATGTTGCCGATGAAGCTAAATGACTTCGATCCGTTTGCTGCTACACCATCAGTTTGCACATATTCCAGTCTGATGTATTCACCATCAATCAATTTGCGCCCCAAAACGCCATCACCGAAGATCAAACGGTATCTGAGGTCATCTGTTTCCTCCAAATAGTAGATTCTGGAGGTTTCTGTCAATGCAGTCGCGTTATTTACGAGACTGTAGGTGTCAGTTTCCGAAGATTGTGCGTTTGGAGAGATGTCAACACTGAGAAGACCCGTATCTACGTTTTCTGCAGGGATCAAAAACTCTTGTTGCTTCGTATAATCAACTGTATAGTTGTATGAGAGCAGATTTCCTTGATAAATGACGACATCATCGAAAGTTGCCAGTCCAGTTGAGGAATTTACGGGGACTGTGATGTCTCTTGTGAGTGTAAATGTGAAAGAATCGAGTGCATTCTCCGCAACAAACACATCTCCCTTCTTCAAAGTCGCAAATTCGGGAAATGTAGTGCCATTTAGAGCGATCTCTGTCTGTGCTTCGATCTTAATACACGCTTTAGGCGCTTTAATTGACCTAGGAGTGTAATTTAACTGCTTTGCAATGCGGACAATGTTGTCTCTGACGGTTGCAGTTTCGAGAAATGACTCATTCAGCGCCATATTAGCGTTGAATGCTGTATAATATGTGTTATAAGCGAGGATATCGATCAGGTACGATGCGCTACTTCCCTCAAAATCGTAATCCGAAAACTCTTTCCGAGTCCTGAGGTAGGATTTAATGGATTCTTTGATCTCAAAGAAGTCCAGAGACGTAAGTTGTGAAGGAATTGCTGACATTTTATGCCTTCTCTAAGAGAAACTCGATAGTTTGGACAACAGTTTCACCAACAATGGTATAATCAAGCTCAACTGCAATAGCATTTATATCTGGTTCATCAGTAAGAGTCACTTTTGTGACTTGAATTCTAGGTTCTAGACGACTCAAGCAGTTTTTAATCTCACCTTTGATCTCATCTGCACTGAAAACATCCCAAGGCTCAAACAAAAGACCCTTAATTCGTGATCCAATGTTGGGTTGGAAGGGTCTTTCACCAAGATCAGTCAATAAAAGATTTCTTACTGCCTGCTTAATCGCATTTTCATTCTTAACTATGCCAAAATCGCCAGTAGAGGGGTTAGACTTGAATGAAACAGACAAGTCTTTGTATCCTCTACTGACGTATTTCTCGGATCTGAATCTGTAAGATGCCATTACATCCTTTCTACATAGTCGTCAAACCCATTTTTACCACCGCACCATTTTGAATTCCGATCTTTGGGTGGATCGGAGTGGCGCTTACGCGCCATGTTGAGATATTTATCACTTCTAGGATCAGTTATTAGCGTCATCCCAGACTTCAGGAAATCTTGTCCCTGGTCAGGTACTGGGTTGTTAGCCATTGTTAGTCTCCTGCATAGTGCATAAGGTTATTTATTGCCATTCCCAGTGGTTGTTTGGGCGCTCCCACCAGTAATGTAAGTCTTCTTTACTGTCGTCATAATACATTCCAACAAAATCAGAGGCATATTTACTTCCGATATTCTCAGCAAGTGCGACAGTATGGTAATTCTTGTCTGAAAACTCTTCCATTGCCTTGGTAATCCAGGTGTAAGTGCCGCCTCGGATCACTCCTGCTTCGATAAGCACAAAGTTGTCCCATTCTAAGACCCACTCTGCATAGTTAAGACTGAAATCTATCTGATATTTTTTAGGACTTTCGTCTGGAAAGTTGACATTTACTGCCTCAATATGAAAAATCTCCCCATCAATAGACAAACCATGACTCAAATGTTGAGCAACGATGCTTGAATAGTCAGGGGAGACACAAAGAAAACAGGTTTTGGACGGGTGAATGTCAAGTTTTGCCATCCTAAGCTTGTAAATCAGCTCTTGGATGAGTGCCATTTCCTTATCCTGACTGATGAAGAGGAGATCTCTCATAATTTATTGCTCCTGATATTTAAGGAATTCTCTAAATGTCATTTTCATCTCCCTTTCTGTCATGCCACAGTGCTTTGCTGCATGTGGGAGATTCATTGTTGCATGATAAAGTCCGTTGTTTGCTTCATTTACCAGCTCGGGCGTGGTCTTCACCTTATCGTCCTTGACCACGGTATCTCTTCTTCGCCTTGTTTCGTGATGTCGCGGCATACTTTGTGTTTTTAGATGATCCTTGTCGAGTTGCTTTGGGTTTACCAGGCATGAAATTGGTGCCTGAGATACCGACTTTGCTTCGAGTTGCCATTTTTCTCCGTTGTGGACCTACTAATTATAGCAGATTTGCTTCATGAGGCAAGCACAGTGGGGTGTCCAAAGGCAACAACCGACGAGCAAGGGTAAGAGAAACCAGGAAATCCGACTCCGAGGGGGTCTAGGATGCGTGCAACAGGCAATTTCAGTGCAAAGACTGTTAAAGTTGTTGCCATAACGACTCTTGGGTGCCCAATAACACCCATATCTTCAATAGTTAGGGGACTACATGGGATAGGAGTTGGGATTGCACAGATTGCTTTGCCACAAGGGCACAGGTAAATGATGATATTCGAGCAAACTGCAGGGTGATTGATGAAAACATCACCCATCAACATGATCGGAATCATGTTTACCAGCACAGTTGCCCTAAATGGGTTGATCGCTGTCAACGGAATTAGGGGCAAAGGGGGCCACCAGCATGTAAAATTCTTAATAACGATGCTGTAGGGGATTGGAGGGGTGCCACACGCCTGTACAGAGTGAATGGTGGATGGTATACAAAGTCCATGTCCAGAGCATGGAAGACCATTCAGTGATGCAACAGGTTTTAGAAATCCATATGCCATAGTTAAACAATATCGTCGTTAATACGGTTTCCTGCATTCCAAGCATTTAGGCCATCACACTCATCGAAATATGGATTACCCAAATTCCTGATGGTCCTACTTAGAGCAATAGTGCCACCAGTCAACCAGTTTCTGACTTGCATGGTGCCATCATACGATCCCATCTGCATAACCTTACCTACACCATCACCATGATCGTAAATACGCTGAGGGTCAATAGCAATAGATGCGTCATTCACATCATCTAGACCACAAGCAGGAGGACCACCACCAAAGACAATGGACCATGAAGGATACAAAGACGATCCTGTGCATTGAGAGCAGAATGGATTTGTTGGTCCAGTTGGTGTTGTATATCCATCAGGTTGCGTCCCGTTAGCGGGTCCTGTGATCTCCCAGAAACGCTCTCCAGGAAGTCCGTTACCCTGATTGTCATATGCACAGTAAACGTTGAGAGGGGCGTCTGAGGGCGCTCCTGTGGCACGCACATACTTATCCCAACAATCATGGTTAGGCACATTAGTGCTACCAGGGTCAGGACTACAGTCCACAGTGAATGCAGTATATCCAGATGAAGTAGTGCCACCGTAACTTGTGGTAGATGATGACGTTGATCCGTCAGGATTTGTGGTTGTAGTTGTCTCATCATCGACCCATGACCACGATGTGCTACCAGAAGTCAGTCCACCACCAGTTAGGTTGTCTCCTAACCAAAGTGCAAACTGCTGATACTCTGAATATCCATTGCGGTTGTAATCAAATGTATTCTCATCCAGACCCACAGGCACAAAGATGATGTCACTAGGGTTTGATGGATCGCGATAGCATCTACCATCAACACCGCCAGTCCTACAACTCCATGTCTTGTAACCACCTGAAACTTTTCTTGCTGGTGTAATCCTTGGTTTGGGGAAGGTATCCAAGTAATCCATGAAGTCGGATCCCATAGATCCTATGACCTTTCCTTCAACTTCCATCGAAACACGGAATGATGCTTCCTGTTGCTCCGATGCAGTATACTTGTAAACCAAGTAACCAAATGCCTTTTGCTCTCCTCCACCAGATGCCAGGTATGCACAGGGCATATCAAACCATCTTCTGATGTTATAGAGTTTAGGTTGACCTGAAACAATACAGTTTGATCCGCCAAACGCACCATAGACACTACTCAGGTTATCAAGTAGTGCATCACCTTTGCGGAATCCGTCAGAAACAATACCACTGTTGGTGTTATACCATTCGGCAACACCAGGATTTGCTTGAGTATATGTAAACAACGACTCCCAATTAGCGGGGACTGAAGACAACTGACCGTAAACAGGAATGCTGATACACTTTTGTGGAATATCAAAGCAATACTTTGTCTCATCACCCTCTTCTCTATCAGGGACTCTGAGGTAAGTATCCACGACTGATGTCTTTGGACCCGCTGTTGCAGTAACAAATGACCCTTGCATGAATCCACTGAGGCGCTGATGACTTTCAGCGTCCATAGCACCCACAAACTTACTAGCAAAAGTTGCACCCAAGTCAGTTATTCTGTCTCTAGTATTCTCTGGCGTGTCATCCAGAATCTCAGGAGACTTATATTCAAACGTTTCAGGCTCAACAATCATCACTGTTGGAGGCTCTGCTTGGTTATATCCCGCACCACCATCAACAACACGGATAGACATGATCTCCCCATCTTCAGTAATCTCGGAAATCTCCAAGATTGCTTTCTTGAGTTTCATTTTTTCCGCATTCTTATCTGTAGCATAGGGTATCTCACCATTCTGCACACCAAGAGATTCAAAGGTATCGCGGACATTATTATCAATAATGTTTGAAGTGTCGGGAGTTAGGAATGAATTACTGATATTTGCCTCATCACCCTTGACAACACCGTCTTGCATAAACTTAGACAAGTCACCAGCGGAGTAGGAATCCATGACTCTGGGGTTGATTGCCTCAACAGTTGGATTCTTATAACCCTTACCGCCCGCAATCATGATCACTTCTGTAATCGATCCGTTGTTATCGACTACTGCTTCCGCTTCTGCTAGGTCAAGTGTGCGTGTAGGGATGAGTGCCTTAGGGTTAATCTCCACTTCATAGTAGGAGATCCGCTTAGGGAATTCATAAACGCCCGCAAACGCTCCTTTGTTGGGGATACCATATCCAGCAAGGACTACAGCAGTGCCGCCATCTGCAGAAGTGATTGTTTGGTTATATGAGAATTTGCTACCTACTGCGCCAGCATTGAGCTCAATCAGTCCACACTTCAACTCATCTCCGTAGTAAACTACGGATCCGATGATCCAACCATTGAGAGTCTCTCCTCGCTTGAAACTACCACTGGTAGATGTATAGCGGAAGAGGATACGACGACTATCAGTATCAATACATTGGAATGACTCTTTCACACCATTGGTGCTGATGTCATTGATACTCATGCGTGTCTTGGTTGTTTCCCAAGAATCTTCACGGATCTCATAGAAATGAGAGTAGTGGTGGTCGTTAGGAATACAACAGGGTCTAGGTCTCTCACTATTCTCATCATTACATGTAGTATTAGGACAGCAAGGAATATCATTCAGCGCATACTGAATACCAAAGATCGGACCATTCCAAGGATATGATGTGTCGTAGAGATAATAGTAAAACTGTGAGTCATAACTATCCTCAAATCCTAGGAAGCGTGGCACTGCTCCTTTGATTGCACCGTTGAGTCCGTATGCCCATTCAAAGTTTGCATCTTCACTAAGCAACTCTACGTTGTCTGGATTACCAAATCCCAACACACCAGGAGTCGCACCAGCAGGACCGTTAGGATAACCACCAGGATATCCACCTCTGTTATAAACTCTCCAGTTAAATGGTTGATCGTCAGCAGGCCATGCATACCAACTACGCTTATTGATACACTGACCAGTAGGACCTATCTTACCAATGTCTCTGTATGTCCTCTTGGGAGCATTAGGATCCTCTCCACTATAAACATAGCATTCGATACCCTGATACTGCCAACGCCCCTCTCGCGGTTTCCTAGGGGGTATAGGACCGCCTCCTAGGTCAACTTCTTGAGAGGGGTCGATAGTATAGAAGTCATCAATGTCTTTACCTTTGCTTGCACCGTAGCTACCATAGCGGTAATGATACAGAGGCACTGTGCCGCTCTCCTGAGAGGCATAGGCATACCCAATGATACCCAGGTCCATATACTTGCCCTTACCATTGCCTATTGTGATACCACCTGGGTTACCAGACCCAGCGTGTAGCAATGTATTATCAGGCCAGTATGAATAGAATAGTTTGACAGGGACAGTATTGTCTAGTTGCTCTCGCAGCAAATAGAATACAGGTTTGCCATTCTTAGGCTCGGGTCTGTAACCACCTGCTGCCTTCTCCCAGTCTTCATTCTCAACACCCATGTCCTTCTTCTGAAGTTGGGGTGTGATTGCATACTTATGATCTCTTTTATTACTTCTCCAGAAACGATAGATCGCTTGACGATCTCCATCACAGTTGCCTACGCATTGAGGATCGATATCACCGATATAGTGTACAATATCTCTCCCCAGAGGAAATGACCCAGGACCCGCACCTTGGAAGGTGATTTGATAATCGGTGCCTGTGCCTACCCCTGGGGCAGATTCATGAGAGCGATACTTTCCAGACGATGGTCGCTTAAAAGTAGTCGCCATCTCTTGAGATGATATTGGATTGGGGTAACTCCTAGAAGTCTCCTCAACATACGCTGCCATTATATACCGTTAACGGTTTCAATCGTATTTAGTCGGTCAAAGATATTATCCAGTAACTCCTTGAGATTACTGTATTCTTCATTACCTGGAATCTTATACTTCACCATATCCGCGCCAGGTGGCGGCATCTTTTGAATTGCTTGCTCTAGGATCGCTTGACGATCCGCAAGATTCTTGATGCTCTTACTAATCTGCTCAAATGCCCACGCAAAATACTCTGCGTCACTTTCAAATTGTGGGACGGAATTTTCATTACTATTAGTCATTTTAAGGTCCACGCGGTTTTTACGATTTTTTTACTCAAGTATCTCTTTGAGGATAATAGATCCATCAATCTCCTCAGACCAATCTAACTCAGTCCCTACATCCCATCCAGTCTCTTCAAGCATCTCATCGGGGAGTGTGATAAAACATTCCCCATGCTCATCTACTTCTACTTCTAGCACATACCTCTTGCTCATAACCGTTATGGTATTCAGTTTTACTTTATGTAGTCTCAGAGGTTATTTCACTACGCCTCAGAGCGCCAACACATGCCTGCTGATAAACAGCAAACGCAGGATTGTAAAGATCTGCAATCTGTGAGACATCATTGTAAGGATGGTGCAACATGAATCCATCGCCCAGATACACACCACCATGGTTAGGGATACGACTCTTTGTGTCTGCAGAATACGTCCCGCCCAGGGGTGTGGTATACAATCTGAGGACTAGGATGTCATCTACTTGCAAGTCATCCCATTGCACTAACTCATCTCCCCACTCACTACGGAAGACCCACACACCATTGCTCTCTTCAATTGCCTCATCAGTAAATCGAATTACTCCACGAGCATTGAAGTCGATCATATCCAAATCATGCTTCCATTTCATATACTTACGAATGATCTCGTAGCATCCGTAGAGTCTCCTTCCAGTCCATGGAATATCTAGAAGATCTTTATACTCTTCTACTAAAGCAAGATACTTCTCGCCTCTTGTCATTGAATTAGTAGTCATACCTTACTAAGTCTCCTAATACGTTGTAGGACGCTGCTACAGGCGATCCTGAGGGTCTCTGAGAGTGTTATAGCGATATATTGAAATTGCTCCCAAGGAGTTGTAGTTACCTTAGGAGCAATATAATCAGTCACTGGTTTTCTTAGTTTCATTAGTGATACCATACTTGGCGTGGTCTTCCTTTGGAATCAAGGTCCAATTTCCCTCTCCATCAGATATATAATAACTTTTGCGTTTGCGTATCGTCCCTTTCGGTTTTCGATTCCTTGCCATGTTTTCCTCCCGTGAAACCCATCGGAGATTACTCACATGGTTATTGCTTTTATTACAATCAATGTGATCCACATCAGAAAGATTATTTGGATTTGGTATGAATGCTTCGGCAACTAGGCGATGCACATATTCTTTGCTATATCGCTTCTTACCGCTTTCCTCATCCAATGTTTGAATATTCACCGCCATATAGCGGGAATCATTAACCTTCGTAAGTTTACCCCTGGGATGTGCTTTGAGATACTCTCCATCTCTATACACTTCTCCAGTGTCACTTACCTCGTATCTTGGAAATCTTGTGGGGCGTATTTTCATCCTGGAAAAATTTTTTAATATGAATAGTATCTCGAAGGCGATAGGATACTGTTGTAGGTTAGGGAAGTATACCTTTTTTATATACCGCCTTCGGCGGCATCAACAACATGACGCAAAACACTGTCC
>CEPM01008407.1_pt1 | contig 41642 bp, 45 predicted proteins | sample 530371 | NCBI WGS metagenome assembly CEPM01 (sample SAMEA2620004, study PRJEB7988) | marine metagenome | biome: marine biome (ENVO:00000447); feature: surface water layer (ENVO:00002042); material: "saline water (ENVO:00002010), including plankton (ENVO:xxxxxxxx)" | depth 5 m
CCTAAGTCTTCGCTACTCCATAAGGTGGGAGCATCGGTAATCTCTGTACCAAAACTTAAAGGCAACTTTAATTTAAAATCGCCCCCCAAAGCGTCCTCAAAACCTTTTATTTTACTCAGGTTTGCAAAAAAGTTTGGGCTACCATTAACGTTTTCTTCGACGAGCCTTTTTGAAAAATCATAAAAACCTCCATTTTCTTTTATTGCTTTATATTCTTTTGCAAATTTTGAGATTATAGAGTCTGCTTGTTTGTCTTTGCTGTCTATCTTTAATCTTGGTCCACCGCCTGTTTTACCATTTAAAAATTGATTAGCATCTAATGTAAAGTAACCACCTTTTGTAATTTCTTCCAGTGCTTTTGATATCGAAACATTAGTAGGTTCAGATTTTAAAACTCGAGCTGAAGCATCTTGCGCAGAAACAGGAAACAAATCTGAATTAGGGGCTCTCTTCTTAAAAATTGTAGGCATCGCTTGCTCAAGCTTTGGAGTCAATGTTGATTCGGATAACCCTTCAATTTGATCTGTCGTCATGCCTGTATCTAAATAATAATTTAATATATCTGCGGCAGAACCAAGTCCATAAGACGCAATGGATAATCCGCTTCCTGCTAAACCCACTCCAGCTGTAATTGGTGCGGCTGGGCCAGTTGCTGGAGCTACAGTTAATGTTAAAGCCGACCCAATGCTAAGCCAATCTCCAGTTACTTTACTCCATTTAGATATGTCTGATAAGAGATTTGTGATCCATTCCTCTCTAGCATATTTACTGCCCCATGCTTTTAATTCTGGTATTCTTGATCTTGAAAGATCAAACAATTCTTCTTTTCTTGGGTCAAATATCTTTTTTGATAATTCAATAGCTTGCGAATCTAAATCATTTGGAAGGTAAGCTTTGGTTGACGGAATCCTACTATCAGCTATTTCTGCTATTTTATTTTTATCCAGCCAATACATAGCTGTACTTAAACCGTTTCCATCAACAAAGCGAGGCACATCTCTTCCTTTTTGAGATCCATAATACATAGACTCAACAAGCCTAGCATCACTTGGAACGCTGATATCTCCAACAAAATATTCTGTTAATTCAGACATGACTTTACCTCCAAGGCTTAAAGCTGAACCACCTTTTAGTACTCTTCCAGCATTGCTTAAGGTTCTTTTTGCTAATTCTGATTTTGGGATGCTTTTTATTTTGTCTATTGTTTTCTTGCCTGCTTTAGTAATTCCTTTTGCGGCTATAGCTCCAAGACCCGTATCTGCAATGGTAGATCCCGTTGAAGCATCTTCTATTGATACAAAGTTCGGCACAAAACCTCTGGCTTTTGTAAACTCCTGTATAGCTCTTGAGTTTCTGGATGCTTTATTAAGCCCTTCTGGATGATCTCGTTTTACTGCAGCAAAATTTGGTTGAGTAGCGGCGTCTCTTACATAAGTTCCGATACTTGGATGGCTATCCACAACAGGTTTCTTTGCACCCATTTTTCTTTCGGTTTGTAAAGCTTTTTGTACGCCGTTTGTAGGTGCATAATTTGGAACAAATCCTTCTGCAGCAGATCCAAATTTACTTTCAATTGTTTTTGCTGCTCTTTCTAATGAAGCAGCAGCCTTTTCTAATGAATTTGAAGATGCACCAAAATCTGCCTCTTGGAGAGAGTTTACTAGAGCTTGGTTAAGCTCTTTCATGGTCTCTGCATTACTTAGGGCATTTGCTGCATTTTTAGTGGCTAATTCTTCGATTGCTCGTGCTACTAAATTTACATCAACTGCTTTATTGATTTCTGATGCTAGTTCTGGGCCAATACCCAAAGCAGAAGCTAAAGAGTCTGAAACGGCTTGTCCCATGGCCGTTGACAAAGCACTAATTTCGTCACTACTAAATGTTACCAAGCTAGCTTTTTCAACATCTTCTTGCCCTTTTACTCCTCCATCTTTTGATGCAATTACTGCTTCTGCTACTGCTTCGTTTAAGGCTTGAATAAATTGGGCTGTTTCATTTTCGACTTGAGACAAATCGAAATTATATATTTCATTATTTAACTGTTGTAAATCTAGGGATTCTGATGTTTGACCAGTGAGTTGCTCAAAAGCAGATTGTAAATTTTCGAACTGAGACGATCTTCTATTTTGCTCTTTAAGCTCAGCTAAAATTTCAGAATCAGCACCAAGCTTTTCCATTAGTTCTATAGAAGCTTTTACTTCGGTCAGTTTAGTTAATTGACCTTCAAGCAATCCTTTATTATTTTTGAAAGTGTTATTTATGTTTCCAAGGCTTGCTAGTTGACCTTCTGATAACTGTGTATTTCTTTGAAAATCGATGGCCTGAGCTTTTATTGCATTTAATTGAGAACGAAGGTTTGCGTTTGTTACGGCAGTGTCTTTGATAGTGCTCTGATTAATTTTCCTAAGTTCTTCTATAGTTTTTGTGGCGGCATCTTTTTGCTCAGGGCTCCCAGTTTTTTGTACTTCTATTAACCCCTTAATTGCTGCCTCATTTGAAATATTCCCTTTATCTATTCCTGCTATTAAATTTTTAACTCCATCATCTAATTTCGTTGTTCCATCTTGAGCACTTTTGATCACTTCACCCGCAAAACTTTGCAAGGCAGCTTCTTGTTCTTTAGCTGACCTAGCTATTGTATTTTTTATATCGGCAGCTGCTTGCCCTGCTGCAAGACCTTCTTGAGTAACAGTTCCAGTAGCTTGAAGTGTTTGTAAATTTGATGCTGCTTCTATTTTTCCTGTTTGTGAAAGAAGATCTATTGCACTCGAGGTATTTTGCGCTGTAGCAATTAACTGATTGCCAAGTTCGCTTAATTTAGAATTAAGTTTTTCAATTGGTTTTTGTGCAATTTCAAATGCCTCTTTGGCCTTAATGACCGCTGCTGCATATTCTGCTTGTTGTTTAATCTGCTCAAGCGTAGATGAAGTAACTTTTTCATTTTCAGAAAATAATTTTTGCGTCGAACCACTGAATTTTCCGAATATTGATTGAAGCTGAAGCATTTTTTCTCCAGAATTTCCAGATTGAGTATTAAAACCTTTTAATGCATCAGATAATTGTAAAACCTGTTGGTCAGATAAATTTTTTGTCAAAGTCGTTCCAAGAGCTTTGATGTCATTTTCGAATTCGCTAAAATCGATATCTTCGATATCTCCAAAAATACCAAGAAATTGCTCTGAATCAACTTTTTGAGTTACTGTTTTAATCAATTCTGCAAAATCTTTTTCAACAACCTTTAAATCCTTTCCAGCTGCAGCTGCTTGTTTGAACTCTGCAATTGCTTTGTTTAATTTTTCTGTATCTCCTATGCTGTTTATAACATTTTCAAATGCTTTTGAATCTAACGAGCCTAAATCTTTTGCTTGATTAAAGAGCTCCTGCATGAACTTACCAGCAGTCTCTACTTTTCCAGCTTCCGCAGCCTGAGAAAATCTTGCGGTTGCTGTCGCAAATTTATCAATTTTTTCTATGTTTTGAGAGATTACATTTAAAGCTTCTTCTCTAGCTTTTACTTCTTTATCTAATTGGCGTATTAATTTCTTTTGAGGGTCAAGAAAGTTATTATAGGTATCTGCAAGTAAACCTGCAGCAACCGAAGCAATAGCTATTTTTCCAGAGGCTCCTTTTATTTTATTTCCAAAAGCTTCAAATTTTGTTCCCTGCAATGAATCACCAATGCTATCAACTCCTTCTCCAAGTGCAAAACCAAGTTGAGTCATTGTTAGAGAAAAATCTTGGGCGACAATTCCAGTTTGCGTTAAAGCTGTTTCTAATGTAGTTAAGCCTATTTGAATACCAATCATTTTACCTAAACTGCTTTCAGCAGTTTTTTCAACTTCCTTGTTTGCTTGTGATTGTTTCTTTAAGCTTACAGTAGCATCGTTTGATGTTTTGGAAATTTTTTTAGTATCTACTATATCAACACCATGTTCTTTTAGTGTTCCTGTCTGCATTTTTTTTATCTGTTTCACATCACCTGTGGTGAGGTTCTTCCCCGCTTGTTCCAGAGTATCTGTAGCGTCCTCTAATGCAAAAAAGACTTCGTTGAGCTGGCGATCTGTACCATCTGCAGATGTCATTAATTTTTGTAATGTTGTTATTAGATTTTCTAAATGCTGTTTAGCTTGTTCTGATGCTTTGCCACTAGCACCCATGCTTGCAATAACTTCTCTCGTTTTCCCTATCATGCTGTCAACCATAGCTACAGTATTTTTAGTCGGAACCCTTGCGAAATTAGGAATATACCCACTTGCCATTCCATGCATCTTGGGATCAAGCCCTGTAGATATCGCACGATTGACACCTTGGAATCCGCCACCTGGCTCATCTCTACGATTAGCAACCAATAAGCCCATTGGGTTCTTAGGACTCTTCAATCTGTTATCTTTATCAACATATATCTTGGCTGAAGAGCCTTGTTCTTTTAGTGCAGACTTTTCTCTTTCGATAGCGTCTTGAAGTACATTTGCAAAATTAGGAATCAGACCTTTAGCCGCAGCAATTCTACCTTCAAAATTTGGATCTGAATATCGAGTAAATGGACGACTTGCATCAGCAACTCCAGTTCTAATGGCAATTTTATTGTAGTGCTTTTGAACTTCTTTTTTGATTCCTGGATTTAAAGCTCGGTATTCGTCAGAGCTGATAAATTGTCTAACATTTTCAACCGTTTCTCTAGCTACTTCTGGATTGCGTTTCGGAATTTTTATTAACTCTCTTGAATCCAAAGCTTTTAATGGTGGTGTTATTGAATTCTTCCTATTGAACTTAGCGATAGCTACGCTAAATTTCGCAAAATCTTTTTGCGACATAACATAGTTAGGAACAAAACCTTGTCTTTCGATGACCTCAGATAGTTCATTGGCAAAATTTGGAATATATCCATCAGCCATATTTTCGAATCTTTTTGGTATGTACTTCCCTCTTTGATATCCACCTTGACCTTTTAAGGCTAGGCTGATTTCACTCGTGCTCAAAGGAGTCCCGAATAATTTTTCATTAGTAAATGCGCGTTTTGCTTTATTTACTTTTTTGATATATTCTTCTGCAAATCTTATTGCGTCTCTTTGATCAATGACAATTGGTTGTGGATCAAGATCAAGTGAATTTCTTTTGTCTGCAACATCTGAGATTGCGCCTTCAACTTGCTTCTTAGAAAATTTAAGATTATCAATAATTGCTGCATCTTTAATAAATGATGTTGAGCTTTCTTCTTTATCTAGTATTCTTCTTGCGTTCTTCTTTTCTGCTTCTGTAGCTCCACTTCCTGGACGAAGCTTTGCGCGCAAACCTTCTATCATAGAATTACTAAGTGCGAAATTAGGAATGATCCCTTCAGCCGCATTAATGATTTGAAATCTATTAGCCGCCCGTTTAATTGTATCAATAAAATCAGGTTGATTTTTCGGAGCGTGTTTCGTTCCCTTTAATTGTCCTTCAGAACGTAAATCTCCTTTTAATGGACTGCCTATTCTTTTCTGTCTTCTTTCTTCGATTGTTTTGTCGCTTGCGGAAAGATAAGAAACTCTTCCGCCAGATTTGTTTACAGAATTGATAATTTTTTGCAATGCTGGCGACATGCCTCCAGCTTTAGTTTGTCCAGCCCCAGAAAGTATTGTATAAGAAGTTGCTTCTTGAGCATCCTCAAGACTCTTAATGAACTCTCCGTATTTGGCGGCTAATGTTGATTTACCAACGCCAGATGGGCCAATAAACAAATCTTTCTTTTTCTTGTCGGATAAAATGTTTTGTAAAATTTCCCCTGCTATTTGTGGTGGAATTTTATCTTTATCATATACTTGATTAGCAAAGCTTGGTATGTATCCATTAGCAAATCCATTTCTGAACATTCGTATTTCATCTAAATCTACGCTATTCAAAGATGATGGATCTAAACCCATAATTCTGAGATATTTCTCAACCTCTTTTTCTTCTCCTGGCATGTAATCTGCCTTTGTAATGAATTTACTACCAGCGGCTAACTTTTCTTTATTCTGATAAATATACTTGGTTATGTCACCTGGAGTCATCACTCCATTCAGCTTCATTCTTGGAATGTTTTTTCCGCTAGCCCTTTTTTTATTTAAAAGCTTTTGACCTTCTACTAAAATTTTTGGAATTCTAGGCCCAACCACAAAACCAGCATCAATTTGAGTATAAGGCTTTCCTGCTTTTGCAGACTGCTCTATATCTTTGTATATTCTTCTTAATTCTGATGTTCCACTACTTTCAACTGAGCTAATCCAATGAAGATCTAACGCTCTTTTTTGAATTGGCTTTTTATTAGATAATGGTTTGTTGATGAGATTAGGAATATACCCTTGGCTAAAAAATGAATCATACGAACCAAACTTATCTGCCGCAAAAATACTGTGCTTATTGTATTGTTTGACATGTTTGCCGAGGTCTTTAATAAATAAACCTTTTGTACTTATCTCCCTTTCCTGGTTCGCAGCCATACTCATCGCACTGTAATGTTTTGCTCCTTGTCTGCCAAAGCCAATTGGGTTTTTGCGCGATGCCTCTTCGCGATCTTTTAATGTTTGCGCATTAGCTTCTTTAACTCTTTTTGCGAATTTTGCGGCAGCTGCAGGGCTAACCATTTTTGGATTTTTTTCTGATACTTGATTTAAATATCCACTAAAACCACCTAATTTAAGACTGCTTCCTGTGATAGAGTAATCACCTTTAGACTTGTCGATTTTCCAACCGATTTTGTCGCCAACAAAGTTTGGTACGAATCCGTCTGCGAAATTAACCTTGCTGTCTCGCGGCATAATCACAGTAACCTTATTTAAATTTTTACGCTCAGCTTTTTCATTAAAGATATTGCTTGTTTTTAAGTATTCATTAGCCCCTTTCTTTAATAAGTTTGAAGCATCAATAGACCTTACTGTTTTTACTTCTTTACCATTTACTAAGTCAAAATAAGAATTTTTAGTATTAACTGTTGTACCTTGTTTTATTGCCGCTACATACTCTCCTATAACGCCTTTTGTTTTGTCTCTAATTCCTTGCTCTAAATTTTTTAAACTTTTGAATTTTCCATCCTTTATGGTTGTTCGGTATTTTTTCCAATATTCTTTTTGCTTTGCGGTTCCTTTTGCACTTTTTCCCGCGACTACATCTTGAGCTTTGATTCCTTTTGATTGAGCTTCTTTTGTTAAATTGTAATTTTCTATTTGAGTTTTTATGCCCTTGATTGCTGATGGATCAGCTAAACTCTTTTTGACTAATTTGGCTGATGCTGATTCAATTGAGTTTAACCATTGAGTATTTCCACTGATTAATTTATTAGCGATAGGATTGGATATTTTTTCGAATTGCGCAATATTCCTTCTGTCATATTCAATATCAATCAATGCCTTAAATGAATCAAAACTATCAGCTCTTTGCCTCTTAGGATTTTTAAGAAAAGCTTGTGTCGGTTTTATTTCTGATACTTTTTTTTCTATAGTTCGATCATCTTCTTTTGGCGGGACAATTATTCTGTTAGTGTAATTTTCGGGCTGAAATGGCCTTATTATATCATCAGGAATACTGGTAATAAAATTAGGAACGAAACCGCCTGCTAAATTTACGCCTGTTCTTTTTCTTTCTGTCTTCTGTTTTGATGGAGCTGCTTTCACTGCTGCATTAACAATTGGGGCCCAGCTCCTTGCGTAAATTTGTCGTAGTTGATCATCAAATGTATTTTTGTATGCTTTTGTTACGACTTCCCCTGCGGAAGTTTGATCGCCACTTCTTTTTGCATCTGCCTTAGAAATATTTGACCCAGGAAAAAATAAGCTCTTAAGATCGGGTGTTATTGAACCAGATTCTTCAAAGTCCCATATAGCCGTGCGATCATCTTTTGCTAATCCTTTTGCAGATTGCTTCGAACCTAATCGAATTGCTGATTCAAAAATATCTCCTTGAGCCCCTACTGATATTATCCCTTGATCTGCATTGGCTGAACTTCTAACAGTTTTTACTAAATTTTGAGCACTAACCTCGTCACCCAAAACCCTTGTATATACATTTGTTGCTACATTTGCCACTGCATCGGCTATGTATGGATTTATCATGTTATCCAAGGCGCCAACTTTCCCTCTTATTTGTTTTGGGTCAGCAGATTCAATTGTTTGCGATGGTATATTTGAAAAAGTAGTTTTCTTCTTACTTCCAATTGTGGTTAATAAATAATTTTTATCATCTTTATTTAATTTAGAACCGCCAATTGTATTTATGATGTCTAGCTTTTGTTCGCGAGTAAAGCCAGGTTTTTGTTTAACGCTTAAATTGCCTCTAGCTCCTTTTGCAGAAAGCATTCCAAACCCAGACATATCTCTTTGGACGTCAATGTTAATACCTCTAAAGTCGCTTAATATGTTTTGAAATTGCTTATCTTTTTGAAGTTTGGATTCAGCAAAGTTCGGAACGTAGCCACGAGAAACAGGTATTGCCCCTTTTGGCATTCCAAATTTTTTAATCATATCTTGATTAAATATTGCAGAGCCCGTTCCTCCACCAAATTTAGGTACAACTACTTCATCGGTATTAGCAACAACTGTTTCTCTTTTACCTCCGCCCATTGGGAAGTTCTTTATAACTTTTGGTTTCGCTGATTTTGATGCTCCACCAACACGTGATGATACAGCTTCTTTTTCTGCTTGAATAGCTCCCTGTAATCCGTTGGCAAAATTAGAGATTTTTTGACTCTTAGCTCGTTTAGGTATATGTCCTTGAGAAGCGTTAGGTACAAAACCTTGAGCTCTCGTAGATATGCTTGACTGTATACCTCTTGATGACGCAAGCCTTGAGATTAATTTTTGTTGTTGACTGTATGCTTGATTTTGTTGTTTGATTGTTTGAAGAACTAATTCTTCTCTTTGTTCATGTGTTAAAGCTTCATTACTAATTGCTTCGTACAAGGCCCGATTATTTTTTAATAAAAATCCAATTTTTGCTTCTGCATCAGCAACCTCATTTGCGGCACTACCAATTTTAAATATCTCACCAACAGCTTTTAAACTTTGCTGGGTAATAAATTTAAAAAGTTTTATAAAGGCTGCGCCAATAATAATTAAACCTGGTCCAGATAAAAATTTTCCTATTCCAGTCACTAAGCCTTGTATTAAACGACTTCCTTCTTCTGGATCTAATGCAGTTTTTAATGCTCCAGAAATTGAGTTAAAAATATTTAACAAATTCTCAATTGCAGGCGTAGCTATTAAATCGCCCAGTGTTGCGGCCAATTCTTTGGCGTTAACGGAAGCTTCATTAATTAAACTAGAAAGAGTGCCTTGTAATTTCTCATTTCTTCGGATGGCTTCATCAGTCGCGCTATTTGATTGATCTAGAGCTCTATTATAAATGCTATAGTCACTGCCTAAATCTTTTACTAGAGCTCGTAAATTATTGATTTGAAATACACCAGCAACCAATTCATCGGTATAAGCACGTTGAGCATCTGTCAAAGTACCATATACCCCAGCATAATCTTGCAGGATGTCTAATGCTCCACGAATGTTACCTGCGGCATCTGTAGTGGAAACGCCGATTTCTTCTAAAGCTTCTCTAACGCCTGATCTCTGAATACGAGTAAAAATACTTTTAAATGCATTACCAATAACTGAACCACCACGAGCTGTAGTTTGTTGAACACTGGTAACAGCAGCAAGCAATTCATTAAGATCAACCTTAGCGGCTTGAGCACTAGCTCCAGATCTAGCTAAAGCATTAGATAAATCTTCAGTACTAACAGCAAAAGCTGCATCAACCGTAGCCAACTTATTAACCAAGTCAGTTGTTGTTAAAGCTGTATCTCCAAAGCTATTAACTGCAGCAGTTAATGTTTCAACAGATTTTGCGGCATCCATGCCAGACAATCTTGTTAAAATCATTGCATCATTTATCCTCTTTAATGTCTCTTCTGCTCCAAGACCTTGACGAGAAAGTTCTACTGCAGCGTCAGAAACACTCTGGAAGCTTTGTCCAGTATTTTTTGCTACATCAAATAATTGATCAGAGAATTGCTGTAATGCTTGTCCATTTAAATTAAGTATAACATTTATGTCGGTTAATGCTTTTTCAACTTCAACCGCGCTATTAATCAAGCCTTTAAACGCATCAGAAACAGAGTTTATAACTCCTACTGCAGCACCAAATGCAAGAGTACGAGCTACAGAAGCATCAAGAGATTTTTGGAATTCAGCTAGATCTCCACTAATTTTACCTAATGGCTGCCTAAATCCTTTCTCATCTAATGATATGCTTAAAGGACGAATCTTCTTTTCGGCAGCGGTGATTTGACGCGCGATACCTGCGGTATCTACGTTACCGCGAATATCAATTTCTATATTTCCTCTACCTAAAGCCATAATTCCTTGACTCTATATACACTATTTTTTAGCTAAAGTTTTGAAAATCTTCCATTGTTAAAGAACCTTTTTTCTTGGCTAATTCAAACGGACTAATAGATAGCTCATCAGATACACCCATTTCTCCCATATCTTGCTTGCTTGCCCCCATAACACTAAACCCTTGTTTATTCTTTCCTTTGTCAACAATAGCTTGATTCTTGCTTTTTGCCTCTGCATAGGCCAATAACCTGTCAGGATCTTTTTTAACTTTATCAGGCATTTTGGGGTGATTTTCTATAATAGAATTTAAAATCTTAGCATAATTCAATAAATTTAATTGATAAAATGAAAAATCAAAAGGGGTCTTTGGAATAATTTTATATAAGTTTTTGGAGCCCAATATATTATAATACATTGTAAAAATATTACTGATTGCTAAATATTTAATATTTTCAATCGATAAATGAACACTTTCTTTCATATAAAACCCAAACCACTCAGACATTTCAGTTTTACTTAATTCATCAAATTCCTGTTCAGTAAATAATTTTTCAGTTAAAGATTTATTTTTATAAAAAGATATAAATATACTGTAATCATTGCTTTTGTTCCGCGCGTAAGTTTCGCATGTTTCAGTCAATAGAGAATCTCTTTTTGATTGTTTTTCTGCAAGTTTTGTTTGGGATTCTTCTATATCTTTTTCTATCTCTTTAATTTGGCTTGGAATGATTAGATTCTTTTTAGTCTCCTCTAGGTTTTCTATATATTTCTGGACATCAACATATTCGACTTCGTCTTGTTCAGTCCACAAGTCCTGTTCCTTAAGAAACTCCATGCTTTCTTTTTCTGTGGGTAATCCATTCTTTTGAGCTTTTTTAAAAATTCGATCATAGTGCTCTTCAAGCTCTTGTTGTTCTCTGCTTCCAAAGTGTTTAACATAAGCTTCTTCGCCTTCGTTATCTACGAAGGTATAACCATTAATCACATCAGAAAGTACTTTTCTTAATGTTTTTTCCTCTGGGGGCTCATCTGCCATATAGGCCCCTTTTTAACTTTAAGATTCAGCCTCGGCTTGCTGCTCCTTAGCTTTCCCTTGCTTTGGCTGCTGTTTTTGAGGTTGCTCTTGTTTTGGTTGTTCTTTTTTGGGTTGCGCCTTCTTAGGCTGATCTTTTTTTACCTGATCTTCAACCGCTTCATTCAAAACTTCTTCAACATTTAAATTTTGTTCGGAATCTTTATTCATTTGATTAAGAACGTCATCAAATTCTTTTTGTTCTTGAAGTCCGCTCATGTACCAAATAGTGGCAATTGTACTTAGCTTGTCAATAGTTTTTGTAAAAATTGGATCTTGATCTTCATCCAACTCTTGATAACTATCGTATTTTTCTTCATAATCAGTTCCTGGAAACAAAGGCAGTTCTTCTGCATCATCTTTATCACCTTTAACATAATATGCCATGTGAAGCAAAAACCAAGTAATTGTCTTATTACGAGCCTTAACGTCAGCAGTATGATCAAAAATTGAAGCTTGAGCTGCTTCAAAATCCGCAAGATCTTTTCTGATTACAGAAAGCTCTGAAACAGCTTTATCTAATCTTTCTTTTTCGTCGTTACTCATCTTATCAGCATCCATAGCGCTGTAACGAATAACGTTTTGCTGTTTTTCGAATAGCTTAAGGTAAAGCTTTGCGTAGTTTAACTTATCTTCTTCGTTTAAAGTTCCGCCAACATCAAGCTGCTTTTTTGCAAGCATTGCTCTGGTAAGCAGGCCCATCTTAATAAATTTATTCAGCCAAATACTGTAAAACATATCGCCATCTTCAACTTGACTTCTCGTAGGCTTTTTTAAGAATACCTTTACAGGTACTTGCTCAATGACTTTTTCCTTAGAGACTTGTTTAACTATCTCTTTTTCGCCTTCGTCATTCTTGCGTTCGATTTCCTTTGTAACTTCTCTCTCGGTCTCTTCTTCGATATCGATAGTGAAGTTGTACAGTTCACGTTTTTTTACTTTTGCCATAATCCTTATTCCTTAATTGATTGTTAAATTAAATTTTTCTAATTGTCCAACTATTTCGCGGCGAACATCATTGCCTTGGTCCAACACTTGTTTTCTCAAAAATTCCATTCTTGATTCATCAAGATAATCAGCCTGATTAATCAACTCTGTATCATTTGGTAGAGCTAATTTCAATTTATGAAAATGATTATCATGCTGATCTTGTATATCTTCAATAATTGTTAAAAATGATTTATATAATCTTGTAATGTTTCTGTTTACTTGAAACTCCAATAATTCCTTTAATTGACCTTGATCCATATATTATATTAATTATAATATAATATTTTTTCAATTATAAATACTGAATAATAGATACAGAATTTTGTTCGTCATCATCCGACGCAACAGAAGATGTTCTTGCTTGTAAATGTCCTGTGATCGATAGCGAACCTAAGTTATCGCCGCCACAACCATAAACTTCAATTTCATAATCATTTGGTTCAGATATGCAATTTTCAGTGATCAATGGATCAGCAATTCCCTCGCCATCAATATTCATTGTAATTTGACCATCAGTAAAGGCTATTTTGGGAACCGATTCTCCTAATAAATAATATTCTTGATATGATTGAGAAAATGTCCAAGTTATTGATGTTATATTATCTAATGCACCTAAATTATCAAATCCATTTAAAACAATATTTTCAGGTATCACAGGACTAAGCGTTGGATTGGTTGGTGTTGGTGATGTAGTACCTGTAACGCCACCAAAATAATTAAAAGATCTACTCACCGTTATCGGCTCTTCTACGCTAATATTAACAGACATAGATGATAACACACAAGGCGCAGGGCATGAATACGGACCGAATTGCAATGTGATTTCTTGATCATTAAGTCCTTTTAAATTGTGAAATATTCCCAAGTCATCAAACAAATAAGAATCAACACTTAATTCTCCTTGTGTTAATGTTTTAATAAAAACAGCGTTTGAACCTTTTATGCCTAATGATTTGGCGTGTTCAATATTTAAATTCTCTGATAAACTGGCTGAATTAGAATATATAGTATCAGTTGTGCTATTACTGTAATTCACGATTACAGGAAAATTTTTATAACAATTACTCATCACATCCTTTGTTTGCAACAAACTTTTTTGTTATTTTTATTGATTCTATAACTTCTCCTCCTGGCTGACTACTTAAACTTCTTTCTTGTATAAAACCACTAACTGTAAGATTATAAACGCTTTCATTACATAAGTTTTTAATATAAAGACTTCCACTTCTCTCATAAAACCCTTCTCCACTTGCAGACCCATCACACAAACCATCAACGCCAGTTAGATTAGTTTTTGTGAAATTCATATCGGATATTAAATTTGAAAGATTAAATTCTTGTGTTGCATCATTAAATATTACTTTTGCTGGGTCATTATTTCCTAATACATATTGAACTTCCATGGATTGATTAAAGCTATAATCAAAATCAAGTAATTCATGAGCGCCAAAATTTGTTAACGCTCCATAAGAAGACGCTCCATGAGCAGGAACTATTTCAGCCGTCCCCTTAGAGGGGGTGGATCCAGACTCCATCTGTCCATAATAATTATATGAAGCAGAGCCTTTAATTAGGCTTGTGGCGTCGCCCTGTATTGAGAATGAATTTAATATTGCATTTCTAAGTGTGAATGGCCCAGCTTGAACTTGAACAAACCCAGTTTCTGCATATTGATCTTCTATATTAGATATTTCAACTCCAGAAGTTATATAAAAATTAATGTTGATTGTTCCTTCTGGTCTATTCGTTGGAAAAGCACTAGCGTTTTTTGTCCCCAATGCAGAAAACTCTTGGATACTAATACTTTCTGAAATGTCTATAGATTCAGCGTAATAGTCCTGGCCATCAATTGATGCCAGCATATTTTCGAAACGCACTGACATAATAAATTAGTCGCTAGGGACTAGTTGTCGTACTAGTGCTGGTGCTGGTGCTTGTGCTTGTACTACTTGTACTGGTGCTTGTGCTTGTTGAAGTAGTCGACGTTGTTCCAGGCGAAGGTGTAGTAGTCGTGAAACCTCCAGGCGTTGTACTAGTTGTGCTTGTTGTACTACTTGTGCTGGTACTTGTGCTGGTACTTGTGCTGGTCGAGCTGGTTGTACTGGTTGTTGTACTAGTTGTCGTTCCAGGTGCAGCTGTCGTACTAGTTGTGGTAGTAGGACCAGATGTTGTCGTTGTTGTCGTGCTAGTCGTCGATGTTGTAGGCCCAAATGTTGTCGTGCTGGTTGTTGTAGGGCCAGATGTCGTAGTAGTCGTTGTTGTAGGGCTAGATGTTGTTGTCGTGCTCGTTGTTGTGGGGCCAGATGTTGTAGTTGTCGTTGTTGTAGGAATGCCAGTAGTACTAGTGGTTGTGTAACCTACCCACGTTGCTAAAGCCGCTTCTTTCCATCCAGCGCTTGTATTGACATAATAATAACTAGGCGCACAATGAGTGTCTCCTTCTGAACCAGGCATAGAAAATGTGGTCGCCGATAAAGGAAATCTTCCCCAGATACTGATCCTTCCTTTTCTGGGGTCCATGATTCCATTGTATATGCAAATATAAAAGTAATTATCGTCGTAGTCTGTATCTCCTTGTTCGCCTAATCCATGATCTATTCTTGCGATTGCAATTCTTTCCCATGTGTTAGTAGCAGTACAAACATAAAAATATTCTCCATCGTAATCTGTTTCGCAAGGAGTTCCTGGGGAGTTAGGAGATGTTGGAGCACTAAATGGAGGCAATGTAGTTGTTGTAGTAGGAGCCGCCAAAAATACACCTTTGGTTGTTGTTGAATAAGACTCTATTTGTGTAGAAAAAACTAAATCAACGGTTTGAGAATCAGCGAATTGAGAACTCATGCCCTGAGACTCCAAAATAGCACCCTTGAAGGTATAAACCATGTTGTCTTCTTCGCTGCATTCCCGCTTAAACTTAATAGATATCTCTCTTTCTTGCTGAGGATTACATATTACATTTCTTAGTGTTCCAGCGGACGTGCTTAAGACGTTTGCGGTTACTGATAAAGTCGCGTTTATCGGAAATTGTATCTCCCGATCTACTGGATGAAATCTATCTAAACAAAGTTTAGGATTTCTGCTTATTGGGATGTCTATTTCAAAACTTTGAACGCATGCTTCATTATCATTTGCGTTATCCATTCCATGCAATAACACACCACCCTCAAGAAACTGTTCGTTTCCAAAATTTAATCTAATATCACCAGGCTTTAATATATAAGCAGAAAGCTCTGTCCAACCATCGGTTGCAACTGGTATATCAATTGGGTAATTAACTTCGTCTCCAGTTTCTACATCTATTGCTGGATTATCTATATTTACGCTATTAGTATCAAATCTTATATTAGCCGCTTCGATGGTAACGCTGGCGGTTGGTATCTCACCAATCGCGGCGGAAATATTATAATTAGTTATATAACCATTACCTATTCCTAAAACTCCATTTTCATTAATAGGATAACTGCTTGTTCCATCTGCTGCATCTTTATTTTCTGGGGCTATTAATAAATAATAATTCTTTTCGTCAGTTGAATGATCTAATAATCCATATAAAAAATTTGTAGGAGAACTAATTCCATCTCGATGCTCTACAGTTAAGCCCAAACTTCTTTCATTTTTTCCATCTAGGATAAAATATGTAAAATCAAGATTAACTACTGGAGCTTCAATAACCTCCCTATCTAAAGACTTTAATATTCCTAATTCTTGTATATCAACGTATTGGACGTCGACAGAATGCCCAGCTGTTTGTATTCTGTATAATTGCTGGGGTTCATGCTGCAGAATGTTTCCTGCATACAATGCTTGACTTTGATATGTTATTCTAGAACGGGCCATTTTATGAAATTACACTTTTTTAATACACAAGGGAATCATGAAAATATACTGTTTTTTGCATCACTTGCATTACTATAATATTTTTCATATCCTAAATTTATAGTTAAATTATTACCAATGTCCGCAGATATGCTCGAATCAACAAGTTTTGCGCCATTAAAACTAAATGATGTGATTTCGGGGCCATCACATTTTTCATTCAATGTTATCGATAAATTTTCAATGAAATCAGTTGAACAAATACTATTAAATAAATTCTTAATTTCGTATTCATCCGCAGTTATTGTAAAGTTTACTTTTGAAGCTAACGGACTCTCAATTTCAAAATCACTAGGAACAAACATATCACCCATTTTATAAATAGGTCTTACATTTAATGATAAATCAAAATCATATGATTGTATTGCATTAGTTGATCCAAATGATGTATTTAATGTCATCGAATTTGCCAGCGCAACTGTTGGAGTTATTGGCGTATAAGATGTATTTGTGATATTTCCGCTTCCAATCCCGCCATACGCAGTTAATGAGAAGTCTGAGGTTGCAACTTCACCTACAGCACAAGAAGATTGAAAAGAAGTAATATATCCTTGATTAAAATTAAAAGATTTATTTCTTGAGTGATTAGGGCCATACAATAAATATCCATTTATTGGCGAACCAATCAAGTTTGGTATTGGGTCGCTGCTTGATACAATCTGTCTCGAAACTGAAACCTCCCCAACCAATTCTCCTTCTATTTCTGTACCAACAAATTCATATCCAGCTGCTAACATCGGAGTATTCGGGACGCTCCAATTTCCATCAAAAGATTGAACCCCTTTTATTTCACTACCATTGATATAAACCGATTGATCGTAGTAAATATTCCTACCGTAAGCCATAATAAATATATACACAAAAAAGCTCTTGGTTGCCCAAGAGCTTTAATGTTAAACTAGATAGAAACGATTGATTAAGAAGCAGATCCTGAAATGAACACTCCGTTAGTGGTATCTTGTGGTCCACCAAGCTGAGCGCTAAATGTAAGGTCTACTGTTTTGTTATCTCCGATACTGGAACTCATTGCTTGGGAATCCAATTGAGCACCTTTAAGGGTGTAAACTACGCTGGTTCCTTCTCCACAACGATTTTTCATTGTTACAGAGATGTCTCTTGCGCGTCCTTCTGAACAAAGAAGATCGCTCAATGTACCAGATGCAATATCAGAAAGATTTGCACTAACAGTCAAGGATGCATTGATAGGCAAGTCAAGTTCACGAGATTTCGGGAAAAGACTACCTAAGCATTGCAAGGGAGTTCTTGAAAGAGGAAGGTCGATACTAATACTTTGTACGCAAGCCACTCCATCAGAAGTACTCATGCCAGGAAGTAATGCACCACCTTGTTCAAGCAACTCAGTTCCAAAATCAACTGTGATATCGCCAGGGCGAATTGCAGCTGCACTTAAAGTTCCAGTTGAGGATCCAGTAATAGTTACATCGTTGTCTATTGCAGATCCATCAGAAAAATCAATGGCAGGATTAGCGAACCCTGAACTGCTTGTGTCGAAACGAAGATTAGAAGCTTCTACAGAGATACTTGCGCTAGGTATTTCTCCTACGGAAGCATCTAATGTATAACTAGTAATAAACCCGTTACCCACGCCAATAACTCCATTGTTACCATGTTGAGCTGCACTGTAAGCATTGTCTTGAGTTGCGTCTTGACCTTCGGGTACAGTTAAAATGTAATAATTTTTTTCAGCGCCCACATCACTCATAATTCCAGAGATACAATTTATATTTCCGTCTGTGTTGAAACCAAGGGTATTTTCGTTTTTACCATCGACAGTATAATATGAAAAATCCAATGATACAGTCGGGGTTTCAATTACTTCACGACTAAGAGCTGCTAACTTACCAAATTCATTAACATCAGTACGTGCAACCTCAACAGAATGAGATACGTCTTGTACGCGATGGATTTGTGTAGGGTTTGCTTCTCCAGTCGACCCTGCATAAAGGGCCTCGCTTTGATAGATAATACGTTTTCTAGCCATAATAAATAAATGTTTTTAACTATATACAGCAAAAAGAACTAAAAGAGAACATTTTTTTAAGTTTCTAATTTAGGGAATCTGGGTGTGCTTAAATAAAAGTCTATAAACCCAATTCTCATGTTTTTTGCTATGTTCATTGCTGAGCTCGCAGTGTCTAGTAATTTACTGCAATTCACTCGTTCTATGAATATATGATTACCATCCCCCAGCCTATTATTATAGAGGGTTTCATAATCATATGGTGGATTTTTTATGTGAAAATATTCACCGAATGGAAAATCTTCAAATTCAACAATCGGTACGCAACTTTCGGTAGAATCTCTAAATAAAGATAAAGTCGCATCTAATGAAAAATTATCATTTGCAATAACCACAACTCTAATATTACTTTTGGTATCTTGCATGCCGCCAAGAGCAAACGGCTTATTAACGCTAGAATTATAACTTAAAAATGCGGCGGGCAATGTATAATTCAATGATCCTAATCCATTTATTGATTGTAAGAATGTAGAATCATCTTGAGTAGCTAATAAAAAATCAGTATTTAATAAAAGCTCTTCTTCACTTTCATTAGTAATATATGTATTTAAAGTTTTTCTTGAGAAATTACCGCTTACTTCTAAATCTCTACCAACACCAGAATTAAATATTACTCTTCCTTGATCATGATCAATCATTAAGCCAACAGAGCTATTAGGTTGTTGATCTATAAATACATAGTTTGGCCCAAATGGGCCTCCTTTTGCATAAACTCCACTCGGTACAGTGCTTCCGTTAGATACAAATTGCCTGTCTGGACTATAGTATGCCACTTGATTAGCTGGAACATCAACAGCTTCATCTGAGTAATAAAATTGCTGACTTATTCCAGACTCCTGAGCTTCAGCAACTCTGGTAACTTTATCATCAAACCATAGATAAAAACTACTTAATACTTTATGATCAAACTGGGGCTTCATATTCTTTTAAGGTTTTGCTCTATATTTTTTAACATTCTAGTGAAGATTCCAGACATGTAATCTATAGGCTTAGATGTTTGTCCTGGTCGTACATCAAATTTAGCTTCAATACCTCCCCTTGATCTACTGGTGCTGAATCTATTTTTATCGTTTGAATATAAATATCTACCAAGTCCACTCATGCCTTTTTCTACTGCATCAACCCAGCTCTCTGTAGACCATGGGGTTGGAGATACAGCGGCAATTTCTTCTTTTGTCGGTATTGTAAATCTTAATACAAAAGCTAACTCGTTTGTTTTCTTTCGTAGACTTTGTATTTTTATTGACCTAGCAAGTAAACTTCTAATTGGAGAAATCGGATCAGCTGAACTATCAAATCCAATAAAAGTAAAAAGATTTCCATATCCACCTAATGTATTTGATATATTTGAAGAATTATTTCCATTTTGTATCTCTTTGGTGACCGCATGGTTATCAAAGTCTTGAAGAAGCTCCTTTTTTGATTTTTCTAATTCAGATCTCACTCTAGCCTCAACAACAGGCTTGACTATTTTATAGCCTTTTTGAGCTATTTCAGCTTTGAGACCCCTCATGTTTATCTTAGCCATTAGTCAGTCCTTCTTAAATATAGAATATAAAACTTTACATCAAATGGGCCTGCTTTAGCTGGATCACTAACAATACGAAAAACCTCTCCATCAATTTCTATCTTAGATGCTTTTGTAAATAATTTATATCCTGCTTCATCAATTTTAACCCTGACAGAACCTTCGCTCATTTCAACATTAACTTGAGCATTTCCAGGCAAGCTCATCTCTTTTTGCTGTTGAGCGTATAAAATTCTAGCCTTTACCTTTGTTTCTGTAACTTTAGCGCGGGTAGTTGGGGCATTTTTAATTCTAGCATATAATGCATTATATGTTCCATTAGTGGCAACAAATATTTCATTCTCTCTTTGGAATACAGTAATATCCCTAGCAAATGTATCATGCATATGATTGAATACATCTCCAATTGCATTTTTTTCAGGGCCTGAAAGGAATGATGTCATGCCTTTTAATTAGAAGAGCCTGTGGTGTTACAATTTCCTGTAGCTTCCAAACCACCATCAAAACCAGCGGTTTGCCTCGGCATGGCTTGGTATGAGTTGTATGAATATACTAAGCTTGTTAATTCTTCTGCAGCGTTTTTGGATAAATTTTTATACTCTCTGGCAAAATCAATATTATTATTTCTCACAATAGTGGTATCGCCTTCTGTAAGCCTTGTCCATTCTAATGCTCCAGTAGTAGCTCCAATTAAAACAGCTCGGGCTTGTTTATTGTAATAATCCTTGAGGTATAATTGGGTTAATATATTTTCCTCTTCTAAAAGAAAACTATCTCCCGTACCAAAGCTTTGATAAGTTAAATTATTAAACTGACCTATATTTGCCTCTAACCATCCAGAGATTGCCTCAATTTTAAATTCTCTCTCCAATTGAGTAGGCGCATCATCAAATTGAGTCTCATATATTCGCGTTGCAATCTCACCTATGCTTGACATTTTTAAAACCCTTCTTGTGAAATCTTAAGTATATTTTTTGCGGCTTCACTATTAGGATCCATCATTGGAGTAATATACCCAATGTTATGACCCATGCCCGCACCTTCATGAGTTTTAAATGCTTTTAGGATTTTATTCTTGAGAATCATTTTGTTTCCGCTTGGCAGAATGCCAACTTTGATTCCGAATGTTTGTAAATCTGTAATGGTCATACCGTTCATACGTTCGACCAATTCTTCTTCACTATGTGTTCCAAATGGGTTTGCATTTTTTACTCCAAGGATCTGTTCAAGGTCTTTAACCTTTTCCTTGTCACTTTTTCCATCTACAACTTTTAAATCTTCCACTTTCTTGGCAGTGGATTTTTTAGTTTTTTTAACTGTACTGTTCTTTTTTCTTGGCATAATAATATATTAAGGTTTGTAGATATATTATATATTCGTTATACACTAAAATCAATCATTGTAGAAATAAAAAAACCCGCCACATGGGCGGGTTTCTTTATAAGATTTTTTGACCTTTGGTCTTACTTGATGATAATACCAGTCAAAACACGATTGTCGATAACCATGCGTCCTTCTTCAAGAGATCCGTAGTAACCGATCTTTTGTTGACGTACGCTGTATTGGTCATCAGCAGCAAGAGTAAACTCAGAACCGCTTTCTGCGTCAGTAGCAATCGCACGAATCAAAGATTCACGTGTGCGATCAAGACCGATAACAAGATCGTCGCCTGCAGCGAAAGTTTGAGCGGTTGTACTACCAGCACTAGCAAACTGTTCGAATACACGACAGAATTTGCGGTTTGGTCCAAGTTCATTAAGCTCCATAAGTCCGATGCCGTAAAGCTCAGGTACTCCACCGTTGGTGAATACGCTAGAACGATAAGCTTCAGGAGCAGCAATGTCATTATTAGCAGCAGCATTGTTACTTTTGACATTTACTGGATTGTAAGCCATTGCACGAAGATCTTCCATGATCTCAGGAGATACAAGAAGATCAGTAATGCCTTTAACAGCACCTTCAGGAGTTCCACCAGTCCAAGCAGTATTGATACGCTTTGCAAGGGTGATCAACTCATTGAAGTCAGCCAAGGTAAATCCAAGAGCAGCATTAGCTTGAGCCTTAACGTGATCTTTTTGATTAGTAACAGCGTCAGCCAAAGAACCAAGAAGCAAGTTAGCAGAAGTAGCTTCTTGCTTAAGAAGAACTTCTTGAGCGATTCTTGTGAATGATTTACCAACAACATCAAGACGTGATTGAGCTGCATAACGACGATCAAAACTAATCGCACTATCAAGGCGATAAGTAGTGAACTTCATTTCGCTAGCTGTAGGAAGCACTTGGTTGGTAGGAAGACCTCCAGGAACCGTGGTGCTGTAAACCTTGATGTAATCGTCAGCATTGATGTCATAATAGAGATCAAGTGGAAGACTTGGGTTGCTATCAGCGTTAAATGAGAAAGAGCTAAACATGTTGCTCAAAGTAGGAGCTTGATTAACTACTTCAGCAAGAACGGGACCCATGAACTCAGCCAAAGCAGCTTGAGCTTCATAAGCAACGTCACGATTGCGAGAAGCCATAGCTTTTACAAGCTCGACTTGCTCATCTGTACGTTTAAGAGTAATATTCATTTTCTTAAGTCCTTAAAATTAGCAGTTAATACGAACAACGGCGTAATTGCCGTCTGATCCAGCAGCACCTGTTCCAACAGAAGCTCCAGCGAACTGATCGTCAGAAACACCGCGATTTACGCGCTGTCCTTTAGCCAAAATTTGACCAACGATAGTTTTACCAACGACTCCAGGCATGGTTGCACCAGCGTCGGTGATTTTTCCAAGTTCTGAAGCACTTACTTCTACAAAGTTTCCAACGGCAGGAATGCTTCCTCCCTCAAATGCATCGTCGGTTAAGGAAACAATACCTTTTCCAAGAACTGGTACTGCTTCGCCGCTCAATACAGATTGAGTTTCAAGCTTCTTTTGTGGATAGTAAAGAAGTTTTTCGTCGTTTTCATCCTTCAATGCAGTCTGTAACAAGGTCACTCCAACGCAGGATTGCCCACCTGATGCAGCTGTAACTTTCAATGGGACAGTTGGATACTGATTGCGTCCGATAAAAGGATAGTCAGTCTTACCGAGGTAAGAATTATCAACATATCCAACGGGATCAGCACTGAAGTCCCCAGCACTTACTGTTACAAAGATACCTGCGTCTCCAGCTCCTGAATCGGTAACTTTATCGTTAGCCGAATCATTTGCAAAGAGATTTACAACATCTTCTTCAGCGTACTGACGGAATGGTAGTAATCTAATAGCCATGATTATTAATATTTAATTTGAATGTTTTCTTTTGTAAAAGCAGAATTAAATTTCTCACGAAGAGATTGCTCTTCGCTAGAAGCTGCTTCATTGTTATTTGAAATGCTTGCTGCAGATTCTTCTTCAACGTCTTCCAATACTTCTTCTGCAACCTCTTCGGAAGCTTCTTCAGATGATTCTTCAGAAACCTCTTCAGAAGCAGTGCTTTCTGAAAGGTCTTCAACGCGTTTTTTGATTTCTGCTTCGAGCTTTTCTTGGAAAAGCTTTTCTTGTTCTTCGATGTAAGCTTTAGTTTTGTGTTCCCACATTACTTTAAGCTTATCTTCGTAAGATGCGAAAGCTTCTTCGGTAGATTCGAGCTCGGAAACTTCGGAAGCGACAATTTTAAGATCCTCTTCATTCAAATCGAAAGCTTCAGTAACAGAAGCCATTCTTGAATTGAAAAGATCCTTTGCTTCGCGAAGACGTTTTTCTTCAGATAGCTCTTTCCATTGTTCTTCGGATGCTGTGAGTTTTTCTTTAAGCTCTTCCATTTCTTTGGAGAGGGCTTCTTGACGCTCAGTAGCTTCAGCAAGAGCTTTTTCTTTTTGCTCTTTTTCTTCTTGCCAAGATGCGTCTTTCTCACGAATAGCTTCCATCATAACCTTAGAAACGCTAGCAACGGCCTCTTCGAATTGTTGGCTGTCGCCAATCTTTTCCGAAAGCATGCCTTCGATTTGTTTAAGTAGATCTTGATTATCCATAGTTATTTCGTTTGTGTTGTTTACAGAATTTTCTTTTGAAAGGGAACAATTATTTTCATTTTTTTTATAAAAACTTTTGTTTTGTATGTGTATTTTTTCGTTTGCGGTATTTTGTTCAGTTTGGTTTTCTGAATTTTTCTTATCCATGATAACTCCCTTCACATCAGCCGCAGGGTTAGTGGTAAAGCCGATTCCAAGTGGGTAGATGTCTCCGACCACCAATCGAAAAACGGGAGTTCCGTCATCCATTTGTCCCTCACCGTCATAGGCTTTTAAATATTTATTAAATTCTTGAATTTTATTTTCGTCAGAAATTATTTCGGCGTCATTTAAATTATCGCTGCCTACTGCAATTACATAATCATTAAATCCGATTTCCCAGCTCGCAGAGATAACATTCTTATATTCACCTTCTTCTTGGCTTTGTTCGATTAAGCTAGCAAATGTTGGATTAACAATTTTATAAACCAATGCGCCCAATGCTATATTAAAAGGTCCAGTCTCATCCATTAATTCTGAAGCTTCTAATATTTTATTAGTGCCATATTCACTAAAAGAGGAAGAAATAATATGTCCAACAACTTTATTTTTCTGATGTTCAATGTTTGTTGGTTTATGAATAAAGTAATCTTTAATCGCAAGAGCAGTCTCGGTATCAATACCGTCACCATTCTTGTTAAATCTATTAACAACGGCGGCATTAAATGCAACAGCTAATAAATCAATATTCTGATCAAGATCAACATCTTCAGGTATTAATGTTTTAAGACTTTCTAATGATGCCTCACTTACATTAAACATTTTGCAAGTTCCATCAACGCAAGAAGCTTGAATCTCACTCTCAAAATGACTTGTAAATTTAAAAGGATTGTTTTTCATATTTTATTTAAATACACAAAAACGTTATTCTTGTGAATCTTCTCTGCTATGATAATATAATGCAGATGGATAAAGCTCCATTTCATTTTCATTCGAAACATCAAGAATTTCTTTTAATGGAGAAAGCTTTTCTATATTATTAAAATCTGAAATACAAGATTTAATTTCCTGCTCCCAATTTTCTTTTTCCGAAGAAATAATAACAGTTTTACATAGTTCTTCTAATAAAGATTTTTTATCCTTGGATAGTCTTTTTATGCTGTTGGCTTTTTTCATCTCAGCCTGAGCAAACTTAAACAATTCTTCTGTTTTATAAATGGTAGCTTGAATACTTTTTCTGTCAGCAAGTGCAGTACGTCCTTCTTTGTTTGTTCCAGATGGTCTTCCTGGTTGCTGTGGCGTACTTGGAGGTTGCTGTTGATTATTTGGTTGCTGTTGTGGGGCTTGAGCTGCTGCCTGTTCTTCGTCTAGCGGTAGCGGTTGACCACCAACCAAAGGAGTATAATGTCCTTTTTGTCGATCCTCAACATATTGCTCTTGACCTTCTCCAATTTTTTGGTTTTCAGGATAAAGTCCAGTTTTGATTGTTTGTATACCTTGCTCTGGAGTAAGAATGCCAAGTTCCATAAGACGGGTAGTAACTCTTTGTAATTGCACTTCGTCTTTAAGATCGATCTCTTGAAATTTAACAATAGGATACTTTCTAAAGCCAAGGTTTTTACAAACTAATTTAATTTGTGGCTGAAGAAAATCATTGATAAAAGCATTACGAGCTTCTTTTAATCTTTCAAGAAATATTTGAGCCTTGACTTGAGTATTACTATATCTTTCACTTCCGACCACAACATTCTGTAAAGCTTCCTTGATGTCTTGATCGACAATCTGATACTTTTCGGGGCCTAATACTCTATTCAAATCAGGAATAATAAATTCTGCTTTTGTTGTATAATCACTAACCAATACTCTACCAATACTTTCATTCTTAAACAAAGATTGCATGGCTTGTAAATTGTGAGGATTAATACCTCCCTTGTCAGGAGTATTTCCCATGGTAATTAACAAAATAACATTCTCGATTGTACGAGTAACAGCCTGATCAACCTTTTTAAGTTCAAGCTTCCAATTTAAATCATCTAATACAGGATAACCAAAAGGAATAGCAAAAGGTTCATAATCTTGTTTTTTATAAAAAGAATAAACTAACTTGCTTGGGTCTAATCCAATGTGAATTCCATCAGTTCCATATCTTCCTTCTTTGATTGCTTTTTGATCTTTCGGATTTAAGCTTTTAAATACTTCTTTATCATAATCAGACTTAGGATCTTTTAATCTTTCTAATTCATATTCTGATAATACTTTTCTATAAACATTACCATCAAAGTTTGACGATTTAATCGTTGCAATATCATATGGGTTTAGAACAATATATTTAATTGGTATATCACCAGGCTTAATTAAATCAGAACCATAAATTGTTGACATTCTATTAAAATCTTCAATAGTAAATTTACTATCTAAACGATACATAAATACATTACCACTACGATAATACTCTCTAAAATATTGATCTTTAATATTCCAGAGCTTTATTTTCTGCATCCATTTATCAATAAAGTTTTTAGACTTTTCAGTTCCTCCTTCTAATACTAATTCAGTATTAGCAAACTCAGACATTATATCAATAACATTTCTAAAGATTGGAATGTTAGCATATGCTTTTTGACATAACATAATTGCATCTCTAATATCCACGCCAGATTTTCCATAATAATATGGAAGCTCGCCTTCTCTAATGTTTGCGTACTTCCAAGATTTCTTGCTATTGAACGCCGCATTTTTACGAGTATTAGTTCTGCAGTTTGCACCACTCGCGGACTCCCCTGTCCTTTGATAATTTGCTTTTGCGCTTTGCGTATAGTAAGCATCTCCAGCAATAATAGGTTCCCAATTGGGAGATTGATTATTTGTTTCCTGGATTAATTCGTTGAGGTCTTTTTTGTTGAATTTATCCCAGTAATCTGATTTTTTTGTATATTTGCGCTTGGACATATTTTATGATACACGAAAGTCTAGCAAAAGTCCAATAAAAGTCAAAAGTTAACTTTTAACTTTACGCAACAAACATTGGAGTGAATGTAGCTTGAACATTTTGGCTTTCCACATTCATCATGTCGTAATATATTTTAATCATCCAGTTCCCTAAGACTAATGCCGAGTACGAGTCCTTTCTTGCTTTCTCTGGACCGCTTTGTCGTTTAAGGTTGTCTGGTAAGTCAAAAGTTTGAGTTCCTTGAGCTGTAGTTTTTATTTGTATCAGCGCGCATTCCGCCTTGGTCATTTCCATTAAATCAACTTGATGTTCCACTAAGTCAATCATTCTTGCCGCCGAACTTTGCTTGTCATCTTCAGTGTTTTTCAAGAATTTTAACTCATTAATGGGAATACGCTTAGCTCTTTGTTTCTGGTAATCATCATTGACGGCTCTTGAGCCGAAAAAGATTCTCTTGTGGTCGAAATTAGATTGTAGTAATTCATTTGCAATTCTAATCCATTGGGATGTTGGCTTGCGCAATATACAAATTTTTTTACTTTCTAAATTATATTCTAACTTAGCATCTCGCAATGCCTGTTGATAATTATCCAAATTATCAAGATCTGATCCAATCGTGTCAATCTTTAAATTGTTTTGCTTGAAGAGGCTACTTTCATTGCAGGCATTCAGGAACTGAACTCCACCGTTATAGTCGCCAACGATAGCAACAATATTAAAATTATTTAATAAATAATGAAAATAGAATATATGATCCTTCAGGCGGGCGCCAGACATGGCGTAATTATGAACGAGAGTACCTGTACGGTTATCATCGTTCAATTTAAATACTTGCATGGCAAAATCGTCAGAACTTTCGCTCTCAGCCCAGCTGGGGTCAAAAGAAAGAAGATATTTATCAGAAGGTTCACCAGCAACCTCAACACATGGACTTTGTCCATCTGGAACCGTACAAGCTGCCATTTTTGAAATTTTAAAGTATCCAGAACTATCGTCTGTAAACACAGCACCAAACTCACGATCAAACTGGCTTTGGCTCATACTGGCCTTAGCCTGATTAATAAGATTTTGATCATATAATTGTTTGGGCGCGCAATCATAACTAAAATGCATAATTGTGCGATGAGCGTTGCCATCTTCAACAATCTCTCCATTTATTAATGATTCAAATTTCTGATATAATTTATACATGTACTCAAACTTATAAGAAGCGGAAGAAAGCATAATCAACTTATTGTTCGGCCAGACATGTCTGTCCTCCTCTTTCATTTTTCCGTCTTTAATCATTTGGGTTTCCATGTTGTAAAGCTCTTCCCGTTCAGTCGGGTTCTCAACAACAGAAAGGAAAGGGACTATAACTTCGTTATAAATCCTTTCTGGCATAAGAAGAAACTCATCAATAATAATACGATGAAATCTAAAACCACGAAGTTTCTCACCATCGCCTAACGGCAATGCGTGGATTTTGCTCTCACCAAGCTCCAAAGTCCATTGGTCATTAGCTTTGGATTTTCGGGTAACGCACTGCGCTAGCATTGCGGCTTCGGGTTTATTTAAAATATCCTCGATTTTCTTGAATATCATCTTCGCTTGTCGAAAAGACTTTGACACGATACCAATTTCAACTCCTTGGTTCATGATTGCATCAAGAAAGGCGAAAACGCCTGTAGTGAATGATTTTGACATACCACGAGACCAGACTCCCATAAAGTAGTCTGATTCAAGCATGGCTTTGATAGCCATATGCTGAAATGGAAATAATTTAATACCACTAAGCATATCAACTGTAAAAGTGACATTACCTCGCATAAATTCATATAACAGAAGCTTCGCTTCTTTTTCTTCGAGGAAGCCTTTCTTCTCTAGAATCTTTTGATTGATCTCAGTAGAGTACTTGTCTCTCGGCTGTTGCTTGCCTGCTATCCAAGTCATTTGTTTAAAAAGTAAGATATAATGGCTACGATAATTCCTCCACCAAAAGCTATCAAAGATTTACTAATCTTTTTCTTTTTGGGTTCTGGCGGTGCAATCGGCTGAATTTCAGGTTCGTCAGCTTCTATTGGGCTATCAACCTGCTCTTCTTTAAACATGGATTCTATGTCGATCACTCCATAGCCCCAATCCTCATCTTTGCCAACTGTGCCTTTATCGTTAGTATACTTAATCAAGTGATGTCGAATATCAGCAACGGTTTTACAATCGTTCTTGCCAGTTTCTTGCTCCTGCTTGTTATGCTTTGCAAGCATAAGAGCAATAATCCCAGCGATAAATGGGCAAGCCATCGAGGTTCCGCTCAATGATGCATAACCTTTGTTTAAATATGTACTAATAATATTAGCGCCTGGGGCAGCCCAGTCAACTTCAGACCCACGCGAAGAGAATCCAGCAATGTTGCCGAATTTATCAAATGCTCCAACTGCAATAGTTTCGGGAAACGCGGCTGGGTAATTTACTCCTGCTTTGCCTGAGTTGCCAGCTGCGCAAACAACTGGAATATTCATAGAATATAATGTTTTAATTTTATTATGTATAACAGGGTTGCTTGTAGGAAAACCCAAAGACATCGATACGATGTCGGGCTTCATTTTAATAGCATAATCTAATGCGCCAATTATACTTAGACTGCTTCCAGATCCATTTTTGCCTAATGCCTTAATGCAAATGCATTTAGAATTTGGGGCTACGCCAACAAATCCTTGTTGATTATCTTTTGCAGAAATAATACCAACACAATGTGTTTGGTGGCCATTATAATCATAAATATCTTCATTAGTAATACAATTTTTACCTTCTACTGCGTTGTCTCCAATATCTGGATGATCAGGTAAACCTGTATCAATCACAGCAATAGTGATACCTTCTCCCTTGGTTGTTTTCCAAGTTTCAGGTATGTTTGAATATTTTAAACTCCAATCCATTGATTGAGAAAGAGTTGAATATACTTCGTCAACTGCGAAGTCAGGGAGGTTTACTTGTTCATTTTTCATATTTATCTAAAAAGTATTGTATATCTACATTCCATAAATTTTTACCATAATATAATAAATTAGGAATTAATAATTCAGAGTTTTCGCGGCTGCCAGAAAAAACAAATTGGCAATGCCCCTTAAATTGGTGAGTTAATAATCTCATTCGGTGAAATATATAATTTAAATTCGAAGCACTCTTGAAACCTTTGTATTTTAAATATTTATTGTTTTTAATTAATTGGGGTAGAGATTGCTCTATAACAATAAACAAATAAGCATTAAATTGTTTTGCTCTTTCCAGTTCCTTGGTGAAACGGTCAAATCCGACCCCTAGAGTGCCCTTAAAGTCGCTTTCGCTCTTTCGGTCAACATAGGTATAGTTATAATGCTCTCCACCCATTGTATAGTCTCCAAAGTCCAATTTATGGTTTTTACTGTTTTTAAAAGAAAGAGGCTTTTGCTCACGGGTGTCAATGTATATTTGTATTTCTTCGATCTTTGATTCTGATTTGAGAATATTTTGTTTTATTCCTGAACTGTATATTGGTTCAAGGCCAAGCTGTTGACAAGCTTGTCCATAACCGCCGAAGTTATCCTTATATACATCAATTGGCGGTAGATTATTTATTTCTATTTCTAAATGATTAGGTGCATACTTTAATTCTTTATTATCTACTCTATTCTTTAGTTGTTGTATTATATATTCTTTTACTTCTGTATTACCTTTGTTTATATCACACCATTTGATCATTTGTGCTCTTGTAGAAAAGTCAGTATTGAAATAGTCTAGTTTATTCTTGAAAGGGAGTAATTCCTGAGTAAGTTTATTCTTACGAGGATAAAAGGTTGTATAGTACTGTGCCATATCCATATCGTGGACTTTTAGGTGTTTATGTAGAGCCCCTTCTGTTTTGAAGGTTTTCTTGCATATCATACAGGTTACGTTTTCTTTTTCGCTTGACATCTTTTAAAGGCCCAAAATATTTTAACAAATAATCTAGGTATTTTTAAATTAAACCCAGATGTTTGTTTTATTATTGCAGATTTTGCATATATTCTTCTTGTTAGTATTTTTTTATACCAAGACATGTTTTTAAGTGAGCAATTTTGTATAATTACGCCTTGTGTCTTTTTTAAGTCTTCAGTATCGTATAAGCTCCAGTTTCCCATATCAACACATGCTCCATCATATACATGATTGAAATTATTAATAAATTCACAATCTTTTATTATTATGTTTGACGCCATGCATTTAATTGTAAAATGATGTTTTGTGTTTTTTGCTATGAACTTACAGTTTCTGAATGTAATATCCCGCCCTTTTACTATATCAACGCAATCTTCATAGCCCCCGATGATTGTACAGTTTTCCACTAACACATCCCTGCACCAAGAAAGCTTTAATCCTTCTGATGCGCCATTAGCATCGATTTTACAGTTTTTAATGAGAATCGACTGTTTCTTTCTTCCAGGTCTCCATGAAAAACCTAAAGCGCTATTATCATGCTTGTGCTCTAAATTTGGTTGACCGATGAAAGATCGATCCTGGATTGTAATATCATGCGACATCGCCTTTTCTTAATCCTAATACTCTAGCCTTCCAGTCAGGCATAGACTCTATGTTAGCGATTTCTTCTTCAACAAGCGCTTTTTGCATCTCAGCTATTTTTATCATTACTTCTCTTTCTTCTTCCTCTTGAAATAATTGTACAAGATTTAATATTGATGCGTTTTGACTTTGTTTGTTTTGTACGCGTTTTGCTCTGTCACCATTTAATCTAGTGATCAAGCTTTCCATTCTTTTCTCACATTGATTATATTCATCACTCTTTGTTTTTAACAATTCAGCCAATCTTACAGTCATATCTCTTTGATCTTCACACTCTTCAAACATATGATTAAGCTTATCTATAGCTTTTTGTATATTCATAAGATTAATATAGTCAATACATACATTGATATATAAATTGACTTCGTCTGATGTGAGATCTGGCTTGTCCCATGTTGCGCGAATAAATTCTGCCTGAAATAACGCCCGATCTTGTTTGTCTGTATAATTACTGATGGTTTGTATGAGTCGAGGCGCTTGTAAGAATCCAATCAATGCCTCTATACCCTTTTTTACCTGGGCCTGCAATTTGCCCTGTTCCAGGTTTTGAGTGGTGGATTCATTTACAAGCTTTAATGCCTCGGAAAATGTTTTGATGGGTTTATATTTCTCGCTAACAGCACTCTCTCTTGGATTTATTTTTTGAGGAGCATTAGATTTCAAGAAATCACTAATTGCTTGAGTTTCCTTGCTGAGTGGTGCTATGTTTTTGTCAGGATAAAGAATCTTAGCCATATCTAAGGCTTTCATCTTTCCATCTGCATTTGCTAATATAAATTCACACTGATCTTGAGTCAAAACCACTGGAGGCAGCTTGGCAGTTATTTTTCGAGTTTTATATTTGTAATCCTTCGATGCCATGTATTCACGAACTGCACGGCCTTCTTTTGTACGACCATCTAGGTTTTCTCCCATAAAGACTGCATTTGTTAATTCATTTAGGTTATTGATTCTTTTGTAATTATCATCAATAAATTTCTTATGTTCTTCAGTTAATTTAATCTTGTCCATAAAAAATATCCTTTGTTTTTAAGATTCTTTCTGCTTTGTCTTTGAATTGCTTTTTTAAATTCTTTATTTGTTTATAGCCCGCTTTTCTATTTTTCTCTGATGTTTTATACCCCAATTCCTTTGCTACCTCTTCATCTGTCATGTTTTCTATAAAAAGCATTTCGTAAATCTTGTAGTGCTTTTCAGAGAGCTTTTTTTTCATTTCTGCGTGAAGTCTTTTCTCAGCAAGCTCTAACTCAAAAAGATTATTTTTATGCTTTATCTCGTGGTCATGGGATTCTAATGCTAATGGTATTTTTATTTGGTATGCGGATTTTTTTGTTTTTTCCCATTTTGCATATAATGGACACTCATTGCATTGAGTTTTACTTTCTGTAAAACCGCAAAGTCCTACTGCATCTTCTTCAGTCACTCCACTTTGATTAAAAGGACAATTAAGGCATGGCTTCGCAAAATTACTATAATAATTCCTGAGAATGTTTTTTAACTGGTTAGATATGATTCTATTTAACCAAGGTTTAAGTGGGCGCGATTGATCCCATAAATCCCATTTTTTATGCAGATGAACGCGAATAATCTGCTTTACATCATCAAAATCAATCCAAGACAAAGATTTTAAAAACCACTTACTCTGTCTCTTGTTTAATTCTTCTTCTATAGTCTCCTGATGGTCTTCGTATGTCGTTTTTTTAGCCACTGATGTCTTCTGGATCTTTTCGTGATCGACATTGCTGCATGGTTGACTTTACGACATCTTCTTTTGGGTCGTAATCCGCTTTTGGGCGAATAGAGCCTTTTTGATATTCAGTTTTTGAATCTTGAGAAGCTTGAGAAACAAGATCCCCAAATGTTAATTTATTTTGATCTGTGCTAATTGAATAATCTAATTTTGATATCTTCGAAACTTTTTCTTCAGGTTCTGGCTCAATCTCTTCCTGAGCTTGTGCTTCCACATTTGACTCTTCGGTTTTATTTAACGGAGTACCACAAGATGAGCAGAAATTAGGTTTTTTTAACGCATATTGAATCTTAGCGCCACAGTTCATGCAGAATTCGGTAATCATACTTTATGATATGATTATTGCACTATATTTTCTAATGAATTAAATTAAATAACCAGCAATTGTACGAGCTTGGCGACGCATGAAACTATTTATTTCGTCATCGTGAGCTTGCTCTGGCATTGGACCTTTTACATAATCAACGCCCAAAATTCCTATAATTTTACCATCTAATGTTTTGATTGGTACATTATAAATACTTTGTATACCTTTTCTTTTGATCATTTGATAAAAGCCTTGGTCTTTTATATTTCTAATGTCGTCATATACAAAATAGCCATTTGTGACAATTTCATTAACATAACTATGATAATTAGATACTCTATGATTTTGAGAATTATGAGATTCAGGACTAATTCCTTCTTCTACTATTTCATGTGTGCAACTAAATTTTTGTTGTCCACGCCCCGAAAAATATATCTCTCCATTGTGAAATTCTAAAATATAACCGCGATCTGCTTTCATTTGCTCCATGATATATTGAAGAGCTGTATATACATTCGCGTTTTGGGAAGTTTCGCGAATAACGCAGTCCTTTTGTTTTCGATTCATGAGTCTTTGACCCATAAGAACACTAGCGACTGTAGCGAAGGCGGTAATTACCGCTGCGAGTATTGGCGTTAAATCTATCATTAATTAATGATACACTATTTTTTATAATTATCCTCTAATTTACCTATGATATACTTTTGCAACTCACTTCTTAAAATGTCATTTTTATTAAAACTAAAACAGTGAATTCCATTGTCTTGACTTTCTTGGTCTTTGAATAAATTAAACATATCGGCATAGCCGCTTTTTCCATTAATATCACTCTGCATAAAATCGCCGCAAATAAATAATTTACTGTTATGCCCCAATCTTGTAATTAATGTCGTTAATTCTTTAAAAGTAAAGTTTTGAGCCTCGTCTGCAACAACAACTTTGTCCTTCCAACTCGCCCCGCGCAAAAAGTTAATTGGCATAGCTTGGATTCTTCCACTGTCAATCAATTCTCTGCGGACTGTTTTGTTTTGTGGCAACATTTCCATTAACTTGTCTTCAAGAGGTGCCATGTATGGATTGATTTTTTCTTCCACGCTTCCTGGAAGCGCTCCAAGACCTTTATCTGCACTTTCAATCACTGTACGGACGTAAAACATATCTAAATCATCATCTGCGCTTAAATGCCTTAATGCCGCATAAACTGCCATATATGTTTTGGTTGAACCAGCTGGTCCACTCACAAACATGATATTAGTTTCCTCTTGTAATGCTAAAGCTAAAAATATTTTTTGCTTCTCAGTTAATCGAAGGTTGTTAACCTTGAACGTTAGTTTTAGTTGTGGTATTTCTACCTTGTCTTTTTTTGACATGTTATTATATAAAAGTATTTTCAATATAATACACGCCATTTATTGAATTAATCAAATCTTTTTAGTAAAATAAATTAATTAGTGTAAATATTATTGTGAGCAAAAAACCAAAAGTCAAAAAGACAGACAAAAACGTCGAGCTATCGATAGGGGAAACGCAGCCAACGAAATATGATATCATGAAGTTGATAGCAAAAAAATATTCCATATATGGATCAACGATTTGGCTCAATACGCCAATTGCATCCGAGAATGGAAGAACGCCCGCTGAATTGATGATTGATGGAGAAACTAAATTAGTTTATGAATTAATCCAAAAATCAAATGGAAAATTCGATCTATAACTTTTGCTGGGAATTTTGCTACGAAATCTTGATCGCAGATCCTAAAAGCGATAATCGGGAATTCTTTATAATGAACTTGCCCGTTAAATTCCTGCCGATACTAAAAACCCGCTTAGATATAGCGGGCTTTAGTTGTGTATCTCTTCAGTTACACGGTAAAGAATCTGTGATAGCCAGGTTTAGAAAAACCAACTATCATGTCCAGGCTTAAGAAACTACTTCTAGATCTTCTGCTGGTTTTTCTTCTTCTTCTTTTTGGCTAGCTGCTTCTTCAGCCTCTTTCTGGGCCGCTTCAGCTTTCTTGCGATTTTCGAGAATTTTCTCTTCAATTTCGGATCTTTGCTCGTCGCTCAAGCCGTCGTAATAAGCATTCGCTTGATTGAGTGAGTGATCACGCAAAACGTTAACAATTTGTCCAATGTTCAAACTATTTAGTATGTCATTGGCGATTTCTAAAACAACTTCGTTTTTATCCATATCTAATATTATTAGGGATTCGGGGCAATTTCTATTAATTTTTCTTTTTTTCCTTTTTTTATAAGATATAATGCTTGTTTTTGAAAATAGGCGCCGATTTTTTTTGACTTTACTAATTATTGTAAATTATGAATTTATATTTTGATTTTGAAAATTACCACCCCCCGCCCTATTCTGAAATAAAGTTGACCTTTTCGATTCATAAAACGGGTAGGGGGATCGTGCAGGAAAATAGTTGCGAAATAATTGAAAAAAAATTTGACTTTTGTTAATTTATATGAGAGAGTATAAATATGTTAGATAAAGAAATACAACAATTCATTCAAGATAACGATCTTGTCCGTATCCAAGCAAGTCCGATGTCCGAGACTTCCGACCTTTGGGAATGTCCAGGTGGTCATGTTTGGAATTGGGAAATGATTAAACAAGCAGTGGAATTAAAAAATTTTTTATGTTCTTTAGAAAAATAATTATCTTTTTTCTTGCAATTCAACAAAAATTTTCTTAGAGTAATAATATGAGTAAAACAGAAGAAATTAAATTCGACATTGAAAGCCTCGAGCGTCGCCTTGATTGCGACCACTTCGACCACGATCTGCGTGAGTTTGTACCTGCCACAGGCGACACTCGCAAGTGGATTCTTGCTCGCATCGAGACGCTTAAAAGCCTCTTGCCACAAGCTCGCCACGAGGATCAAGTTCGTGCTTTTGGTTGGAGATCAGTTGAGAGAAATGCTTGACAAAGTTTTTAAAATAGATTAGAAAGGTAAAATATGAAATTAGAACTAATAGAATTCATGGAAGAAGAACTTGCAATCTTTGACCACATTTTTTTTGATGTCGAAACGGGCACTCATATGTACGAAGATGTTGGGGGCAATGTTTGGACTCTTAAACAAATCGAAGAAGCTTGGGAAGAGCATAAATCTCATTACATGGACGGAGCATAATAATATGATAGACTACGCAATAAGAAAAAAATTAGACACCGAGTTGGATCTCGGTCTTTCTCTCTCAAAAGCATTGGGTAACCTTCGTTACCTTGCCAAGTCAACGAATACCGAAGGCGACACGACTCTAAGCATTACGCAAGGCATGGCAATCTTGGACGCATTACACGCTGTTGAACTTGCCGTAAAATCTCGTCAAAAATTGATTGACATGGAGAACGGAAAAGTCTAATCTAGTATCATGCAAGCACATTGGATACTTACAAAATTAGGTTCGACAGGCATCCCTATCATCTGCTCATCTGCTCACCCCGATTACAAGCGTGAGCAATACGATGTTCAAATCGGGCAAGAATGTTTCGAAAAAAATTACAAAAGTGGGAATATAGTTGACATATCAGAAAAAGTCAATCTTACGCAAGGACATCACATCTTTGCGTTCAAAGAGTTTATAGAAAGTTTATGAGAGAATTAGTTACATTAGTTTTAGTCACAGGTTTAGGTGGATCAGTCATCTTGTTTGGTGTCGCTGGATTAGCCCACCTAATAGCAGGATAATACAACGGTTTACATAAGTCCTTGAATATCAAGGGTTTATGGCAGGCCGCCCGCGCGGTTTGTGCTGTAAGTCATTGATATTCAATAACTTACATAAAACTCGATACAGATTCCGTGCCAACTTTTAAATTGCATTTTGTGAATAACTTTGTTGTTTTTTTCTTGCAATTAGCTTGTTTCTTTGCTAGTTTATACTTATATGACAAACGAAATTCAAACACATCTCACAAAGTTAGGAATCGACAAGTTCATCAAAGACAATGGACTTAAACTTGTGGTCTGCCTTCATGCTGACCATATGCTTTGGGAATGCCCAGGTGGTCACTTGTGGAATATTCAAATGGTAAAAGATGCCGCAAATAAAAGTTTATAATTCGCAAACTTTTTTCTTGCAATAAAATCATTAAACTGCTAGTTTATAATTATGGATAAATCAGTGAGACTCCTCTCAAAAGTTAAAGCCGAAATGGTGATCCTACGGGAAACCATTGCCCACGACAGCAACGCTGTAATGGTTCAGATTGCCAAAAATCTTTTGGCAGAAAATCAAGCTTGGCTCGATCATTGGATCAATCAAGCCGAATTCACTCATAAAAATAATTCAAAATAAAACGCTTTTTGCTTGCAATTCGACAAAAAATTTCTTAGAGTATACTTATATGACAAAGACAACAAAATTCAAAAAAGGTGATGTTCTCCTCTCAAGGGATGGCAAAATCTTTCAGTTTATCCAAGCTACCGAGCACGAAGATCTCGGCACTATCGCAATGGTTCGCCCATACCTCACTAATCGCCAAGTTGGCATTCGTTTTGAGGATGTAAAAATTCACCCACTTTTTGCAAAATAAAGCTTGCAATTCAACAAAAAATCTTTTAGTTTATAATCATGATCACAATAGGAAAAAACACTAACTTCTCAAATTGGTTTGACATTCGCTTTTTTGGGAAAATCGTAGACAACGCAAAATCACAAGCTCAAGCGATGGAAATTGCAAAAGAACTAAAAAAAGAAGAAAGAAAAAAAGGCAATAGAGTTTTAATAATTAACACTGAAGAAATATGAGAAAAGTCACACAACAAATCAAAAAAGCCTTTGAAGAAGGCAGATCTTTAAAAGTCGGCAACACCAAGACAGACGGGCAAACCGTTTGGTTGCATGGCAACGCAATTGTCAAGCGTGATCCTGACGGACTTGTCAGGTGGTCACTCGCGGGATGGAATACGCCCACCACACGCGAACGCGTCAACGGCATAGCCAATGCCAATGTTTTTCAGTTCCAATTTGAGCCTGTGTTAAACGGGGAAGTAATTAACGCAAACGATTGGTTCGCAAGTAACACAAAGTTGCCTGATCTTCTCGTTTTTTAACACTTAAAAATGGTTTCTATAAATCCTTGAATATCAAGGGTTTATGGCAAACCGCGCACGGCGACTTTGCTGTAAGTCGCTGATTATAAGTAACTTATGGACTATTCGTCCATAAGCCACTCATCAAGTGCGTAGGTGTCAAGGTCATCATCCTTGTAACTCGCTCCGTCAGGAGTGCTAAAAGTGCCAAGTTCCTCAAGTTCATTCGCAAGATCCTTGTAACTCACGAACCTACGAGAAAGCCTATATAAGCCTTCGTCGTTTCCTAACCAAAGGGCGACATTCCAGGTTGCCCAGTTCTTCCATCCGTTATATGTTGTGTCTGTCATAATTTTCCTTTCTTATAGATTACTTACTGCGACAAAAAGAGCAAGGGCATCAATGCGATCTTGCACTTCGTCCTTTTCGTTCTCAGCGTTAATAACAAGCGACTTTGACCAATCGCACCCTGCGTCTGCGTCAGGGGTTTCGGTGTCAATAATGGCTTGTAGTTCGTCGATTCTTTTGAGTAGTGATTTAATGTTTTGCATAATAATAAACTAAGCGAAATAAAAACTAATTGCAAGCTTTTTTTAATGTTTTTTTCATTTTGTTGTAAAGTGTTGTATATGAGGGGTTTATGGCACGGCGGCCCCGCGCGGCCTGCTGTAAGTCGTTGATATTCAGCAACTTACGAAATTTTTTAGGGCAATAAAAAGCCCCTCCGTCAACGCTTAACGGAAGGGCTTCACTATATGCAGAACAGGTTTGTGGTCATCATGGGGATTTGTTGCCCCCACTCGCATTTATCCCTTTGGAGATAATATAAAGAACTCCTTGGCTCTGCTTATAGACTTATTCTATAACTAAATTCCTTCCCATATCATCCAAAACACAAGCACCCAAGGCGAGAACATTAACAACTCAACTATCATGATAAACTCCTTTCATCTCGTCAGACACTCCCATGTCTTCGTCTTCTTCGTCAATGTCTTCGGCAGATTCGTGATGCTCGAAAAGCGAAGCCTCATCTTCGATGTCTTGGTCTGTGACATCAAATAATCCATGTTCAGTAACAAACTCTTCTGTCTTGACTTCTGAAACGAAGTCCTCAACTAGATTGTTGCTTGGCAAGCCTTTCGACTCACGATATGCGTTGGCGATAATTGCGATTCTTTGTTCTTCTGTCATAATGAATTTTTGTGGGTTTTAACTTTTAACTCTTTCTCTAATGCTCTTTTCTGTCTGCGAATTTCATTTACTGCAATGAATTTAAAAGTGTCTTCTTCTTCTTTGATTTCTCTGTCAATAATAGCTCTTGCTTCAAGGATGTCAACACCTGCTTTTACTAAATCAAGAATTGCGTTGTCTCGGTCAATTCTATGATCTTTTCGGATTGCGAGCCATTCCTGTTTTTTAGAACTAAGGAACTCTTCCCCAAATTGGGCGTTAGCTTTACGGATTGCTTTTTCGTTGTCTGTCATAATAGTAATCTAGTTTAGTTTTGTAATAAAGTCAAGTTTTCATTTTCTAATTGTATGCGAATATATGGCTCAGAATATTCGTCTATGTCCATGTCTGCATAACTGCAACCTTCAAACTCTCCAATGTCTTGTAAGCTATTGTTGCTTGCGAAAGTGTTAACCTTAAACGAACAAATATCATTGCCGTAGTAATCTTCAATTTTTATCTTCATGTGTTTAATATAGTTTAGTTGTAATTAGTCGTCAAGCCCTAAATCTCTTCTAAATTCTGCTTTGTCTGCAATTAGTTCGTCAACCCAAACGCTTCCTTCGACTTGAGCTTTTGCCATTAGGATAGATACTTGAGCAGGAGATTGCCAACCGACAACATCGTCACTAGGAGAAAGTGGAATCATGCCGTTTTTGTCAAAGATTGCAACTTCGTAAAGGTCTTCCTCTAAATCACCATAAAGTCCTCTACATCCATCAAATCCTGCGACGACAGAAATAGAGAGTCCGTTGCCAAAATCAAGCGTTGCTTGGACTGCATCATCAGTACCACGATGTGGTTGAAAATCTAGATCGTCAAAATCTAGCATAGAAGGTTTTGGATTGAATTGTGAGATTGAGTTTGGTATGTCGTAGTTAATCATAATAAATAAAATCTAGTTTAATTTTTGTTGTTTGTCAAGCTAATCAGAAAGAAACTCGAAGATATTCTGTTACCGATCCACCATCAGCTGATCTTACAAAGTAAATTAAATCTTCTTCGAGTGCTTGCTCTACTAATGATAAATGATTGGTAAGCCTACTATCATATAGCCACATCTCGCCATCTTCGGTTGAATTGATTAGTTCGATTAGTTCTTTGGTTGTCGTCATATAAACACACTAAAGCTTTTTGTCAGTTAATGCAAGAAAAAAGTGAACTTTTTTTCACTTTGTTGTAACCTGTTGAATATCAGGCATTTACAGCACGGCGGCCCCGCCGCCCGTGCCATAAGTCGTTGATAATCAGCAACTTAGGAAATTTTTGGGGTTTTTACTACAAACACCGAAACCCCCTGGTGTTCGGGGGTATTTGGCAAGTTTCTATTTGTTATTTTGGGTTTAAAGCTAGTAGCCTAACCAAACCAAAACTTTTTGTGCGTCGTACTCTTCTTGCTCGCCCACATCGGCAAAAAATTCTAAAATCTCTTCATTAGAAGTAATTCCGTGTTTTGCTAATTCTTGCAAGGCACGATCTTGAGTGATAGTAATTTCTTCGGCTGAGTCGTAATAATTCATAATTCTAATATAACTTAATGTGCTAAATATGCAATACCTTTTTTGCACCCTTTGATAAAACATAAGTTGCAATTATGAGCATTACAAGTTGCTAAAATCTTGCCGTTTTGATCCTTAACATAAGTTGCGGGGCAAACAAAATGTCCGTCTTGCTCGGCTTTCTCTTTTGAGCTATAAACGGAAGTGCCTGCGTCGAGTCCGTCAATTTGTGGAGCGGGTTCGTCAACATACAAAGCACTTGGCTTTAAGCATACATTCTTTAAACTTGCAAGCTTTTTTAATGAAGGCAATTGACTATCCCTTGCCCACTCACGAGTTGGAAACCAAAAGCGAATTGAAGGAAAGTTTTGGCAAATCTTAATCCACGCTTGAATGTACTTTGGGGAAAACAAGTCGCCTGAATCATGAACCCTGAAGAGATCCGTGTTAA
>CEPM01019661.1_pt1 | contig 39076 bp, 14 predicted proteins | sample 530371 | NCBI WGS metagenome assembly CEPM01 (sample SAMEA2620004, study PRJEB7988) | marine metagenome | biome: marine biome (ENVO:00000447); feature: surface water layer (ENVO:00002042); material: "saline water (ENVO:00002010), including plankton (ENVO:xxxxxxxx)" | depth 5 m
CCAAGAGTATTATCAGCAGAGAATCCAGTAACAACAACGTCGCCACCCTTCAGTTTCAAGAATTCAACTTCAGAGATAGTAACTGTACCCGTGAAGGTAATAGCACCAGTTCTGTTCTCAATTCTAGCGAACGTACCAACTTTGAAGTCGCCTAGTTCGTCAGTACCTGAGACATATACACGACCATAGTTTTCTGATACCTGTTCTTCTGCCTCATCCTTAGTACCACCGTTCTCAGGTAGTGCTAGGTAGTTAGTACCTGAACCTGCAAATTCCCAGGTGTGGGAGGAGGAGTTAACGATGGATGGTCTGTGTAGTCTGATTGTTTTACCAGTAAGAACACCAGTAGAAACTGGTAGACCAGTAGAACTATCAGTAAGGTCCATAGGTTGACCTTGACCATCATCGATGGTAAGATCTGCTTGGAATGGTGGTCCAGCACCTACATCACTTACAACATCGACGAAGTATTCTACTTCATTTGTATTTTCGTATCCGTCAATCTTGACGACATAGTGCTCTAGGGGTTCTCTTCCAAGACCATCAACTGTCAGGATTGCTCTACCAGTTGGAGTGGAGGATACATTGGTGATTGTTCCAGTGTCAAAGCTGTATGCTTCTCTTCTAAATCCAACACCACGGAGAGCGTGAATACCAAAGTTAGTTGCAGAGTTCGTGATGGAGCAATAACCACCAGACTCAGCAAGAACACCATCAGCACAGAAGATAACGAAGACGGAAACCAACTGAGTATAACCATCTTCGATAACCTTGTATCCTGTACCACCAAAGGAGACGATGGTGAATGCAGAAGCAACCATCGACTTACCCTGATTAGGGAATGTCGCAGTACCGTCAAGTTCCAAGCCAGGGAAAGGACAGTTAGGTTGCTTAACTTTAGAACCATCAACCAGAGCACCGCCACCACCTAGGAAGGAGATAACAGAAGAGTTCTGGGTATATGGAGATGCCTCAATGATTGGATAGTCATCGTAGTTACCACGAATTGCCATCCTGACATTATTCTGGTCATAGATGAAGTTATCAGGATATGTAATAATATCTGAGGTATCAAAGAGAGTTCCAGTATTCTTGGTAAGTGAGCCAGGCTCAATTGCTGTGGATGAATCTGGGTTAGAAGCATACTCAAGAATGCCATCTAGAATTTCCATCTCAGTAGAGATGCTAGACTCTACGTTTGCACATAGAGGAGCAGATCCTGGTGCATATACGTTGATAGAATCTTGTGTAGTTCTTACAAATGTATGTGCAGATTGTGGGAGATGCTTGACTGCATTCGAGGTTGCATTTACAAAAGTATGTGCTGACTGAGGTTCGTGCTTAATAGCATTAGTAGTTGCTGATACAAACTGGTGAGTAGAACCAGATGCAGAACCAGCATTACCTACGTTGATAGTGAATGTACCATCTTGACGATCAACGCCATTAGATGTAGCACTTACAAAAGTATGAGCACCTGTGTAAGAAGAAGGACCAACGTTGATATCGAATGTATTTGTAGTTACATTGCTGATTTGCATCCAGCGACCAGATGGACGATCATATCCAGCACGAGGATATGATTTCTGTGCTGTATTGCCATCTAGATCGCATGTAAAGGTTAGAGAACCATCTGCAACCTTAATGTAATCGCCATTTGCAAAACCGTGACTTGAGACGGTTAGTTGCAAGTTGCCAGTTGCTGCATTATAATCAGCATCTGTAACTGTATGCTGAGTAGCACCAACAGCAGTGATAGCGATTGACTTACCTGCTTGAGGGTCACTGCCAGGACGTGGATAGGTGTGCTGAGTTGCGTTACCGTCTTGATCACAGGTGAAGGTGAACGAATTATTCTCAAGTACAACATTGCGTCCAACACCTAGACCATGCTGACCCACGGTAACAGTCATGTCACCATTGTTAGCATCATAGGTAACTGCACTTGGAGTGAAGTATTGGTTAGGTCTCGATACACCAGCATTAACAGTGATCGTATCTGCAGTCACTGCCGTAACAGGCATTGATCTTCCTGCAAATGGATCGATGCCAGGACGTGGATATGACTTAACAGAGTCATTGTTATCCATGTCGCAGGTGAAGTTCAGTGAATTATCTTCAATGATAATTCCTTCGCCCACAGACAGGGTGTGACTTTCGCCAACGGTCAAAGTCAGATCACCAGTCGCTGGGTTATAATCAGCTGCAGATGGAGTCCACCCACGACCTGGACCAGAAGCACCAACGTTTACTGTGTAAGTGTTTGTGGTAGTTCCAGTAATTTGTAGTGAGTTTCCGTATGCATTCTGACCGATGCCTGGTAGAGCATGTTCGGTCTTATTGCCGTCCATTGCACAGGTGAATACAAACGATTCTGGTGCAATACGGATTGTATTTGATGTAGACAATCCATGATTGTTAACAGTAACTGTAAAGTCACCATTAGAAGGATCGTAAGTAGCATCAGTTGGGGTATGAACCGCAATAGCAGCAGAACCACTAGCATCAACTAGGGTGTTCCAATCCTCAAACTTAGGAACTGGGGTGCTGATATCAATTGGGTTGTAGATGATAAGAGTTGCATTTGTCAGAGCACTTACAAATGTATGTGCTACACCAGCAGCAGTTCCTGCATCACCAACATTACATGTTACACTAGTAACTCCACTGCTGGATGTAACGTTAGTAATTGCGAGACTCTTACCATAGTTTCTATCGTTATCAGTTGGGCTTGCATGGTTAGCAGCACCAGAACCCATGTCACACTGGAATGTTAGAGCACCCTCTTGGAATGCAATTCTGTCATTCGTCGTGATTGACTGAGTTGGATCTGGGAAGTTAACAACTACAGTTCCATTGGTTGAATCGTATGTTGCAAATGATGGAGTAGTCTGGATAACGTCACCACCAGACCAGTTACGCATCGCCGCCTTGGCGTAGAATTCAACTCTCTCATATGCATATCTTGTCTGTGGTAGTACAGATGCATCAACACCAGTCAGTGCAGAACCCGTGTAATATAGTTCAGCGTTGGTGATGATACCAGAGTTGCCACCAAGCACAAGGTCTCTGATTAGAGAAGCAAGAATAAATCTAACGTCTCTACGGCACTTTCTCTGGTTGACATCACTGAGTCTCAATGATGGATATCTTGCTTCGGTATCAGCAAGTGCCTGATCAGCAATAGCATCCTTGTTTCTTGCGATCAAGTATGCTGCATCCAAGTAAGTACCAGATGCATTGTTTGCTAGAACATCTACCCAAAGGTATGCTAGAGTATCGATAGCAGATCTTACATCATCACAAGCAACACCTTGTGCATTGGTAGCAGTTGATGTAATTACAGTGTCATCGAAGTATCTTGGTAGTGCAGAATACTTTGGAGTGTAGATAGGATCACTAGGAGTACCATTATCCTCTCTCCAGTTTCTCATTGCGAGAATTGCTAGTTGTCTAGCGTACTCAATACCACGAACTGTTTGGATAATTTCGTTCTCAACGAATCCAATCTTCGCACCAACAATGTACTTCTTAGCTGCTTCAATAATATTGAAGTTAGAACCAAATTCTAGGTCTCTAATTAGAGCGTTGATGAAGTGAACAACGTCTTGACGACACTGATCATCACTACCCTTGATATTGAATGCTGGATATTCTTTCTGTCCTGAACTACATGATAGAAGAATACCATCTAGTTCGACCATCGAATCTTCTGCTAAGCCAGGAATTGGAGCAGAGGTAGTGATAGTTGCAGTACCAGAAGCAACGTTATCATAAGTAAATGCACTGATATTATAAGTTTGTCCACCAAACTTGACAGTACCACCACTTACATAAGTGTGTACATCACTAGTCGTTCCGAGGAAGATCTTGAAGTCAGAACCACCAACAGTAATTGAGTCAGCGACTGCTCTCTTGAACTGGTGAGCAGATCTTGGTAGGTGCTTAACAGCACCAGTTACAGCACCAGCGAAGGTGTGTGGTGACTGTGGTTCATGCTTAACTGCACCAGATGCAGCGGTAACAAACGTGTGAGTAGAACCAGATGCAGAACCTGCTGCGCCAACATTGACAGTGAAGGTTCCGTCTTGTCTCTGTAGTGAATTGCTAGCAGCACTTACGAATGTGTGAGTACCAGTGTAAGAAGAACCACCAACATTAATCTCAAAGGTGTTGGCAGTTTTGTTATTGATCTCAAACCAGCGACCGCTTGCAATATCGTGATTTGTTCTAGGATAGGTATGCTGAGTAGCATCACCATCTAGATCACAAGTATAAGTTAGTGCATTATCGTCAATCTTGACATAATCACCATTAGAGAATCCGTGACTGTTGACAGTGAATACAATAACACCAGTTGATGCGTCATAATCAGCATCAGTTGGGGTGTGAGTTGATGCTCCAACAGCAGTAATCTCAATAGACTTACCTGAATATGGGTCAGAACCAGAACGAGGATAGGTATGCTGGGTAGCATTGCCGTCCTGATCACAGGTAAACGTTAGAGAGTTGTCGTTAATAACAACGCTTCTACCAACTCCCAAACCATGCTGTCCGACAGTAAGGGTTAGGTCACCAGTAGCAGCATTATACTGTGCATCAGTTGGAGTGAAATATTGATTAGGTCTCGATACACCAACATTCATGGTGATCGATGTATCAGTAACTCCAGTTAGAGGTACTGACTTTCCAGCGTATGGGTCAATGCCAGGACGTGGATATGACTTGACGGATTGGTTACCGTCCATGTTGCAAGTGAACTTCAGTGAATTTGGTTCAAATACAATACCCTCACCAGTAGACAAACTGTGAGTGCCAATCTCCAGAGTTAAATCACCAGTTGATGGATCATATACTGCGTTAGAAGGAGTGAAAGTTTGGTTTGGTTGAGTCTGTCCTACATTAACTGTGAATGTATTAGTAGTTGATGACAGAATAGGTAGTGACTTACCACTGGAGAAATGATGTGGTTGTGGTGCAGGGTGTTCAGTCTTGTAACCATCCATGGCACAAGTGAACACAATACCATTATCAGCAATTCTGATACCGTCACCATCATTCAATCCATGATTGTTGACAGTGAATGTAACTAGACCAGATGCTGGGTCATATCCTACATCAGATGGAGTGTATGATGCAGTTGGAGTACCACCAATATCATATACTGAGTAATGAGTGGTCTTAAATTCATCATTGATTCTTCCTACAACTTCATCAGCAATGAAGTCTCTGTTGTTACGTAAGAAAGTACAAGCATCTTGGAACCTTCTTTCTACAGGAGTAGATAGTGGGAAGGTGTTTGGTGAGTTGAGTAGTGATAGAGTAACTGACTTGGAGTAAGAAGTTACTGTTGCATTTTGACCAGGATCAAAGTCTGCCTGTGTTAGAGCAGGAAACTTCTTAGGAATAACAAAACGTCTTGCACGACCATCAGCATCTTCTAGAACTTTATAAATTCTTTGCTTACCATTAAGGAATGATAGGTCAGGTGCAGAGGTTGGAAGACCAGAGATCTCAATTTCTTGACCTTCTTTGAAGTCGTGGAAGTTATCTCTACCAACCAGTTCGTTGGTGAAGATTACAATACCACCAAGATCTTCTGCATTACCAAACTGCTCATTCTGGAAACCACCAGTTGCAATGCTTGGATCTCCCTGTAGAGAGAAATCAATCTTTTGAATAGGTAGTTGTGATACAATATCTTCATCGACACTTACAACTTCACCTTCTGCTCTAATTGAAGATAGTGAAGTAGTATCAACTGTTTCTGTAACAATGTTTGCTGACAGAAGATCGATATTTGCTGTTCTGGTTGAATCCCATGTACTAGCATTCAGAATAGGTACAACTTCTACGATCCAATAGTTAGGAGCATTGTCATCATCAATTTCTTTGACTTCGTAGAAACCTTGAGTGAAGTCAATATCATCTGTATCATCAAGGTAGATATATGTACCTGGTGGAATATCCGAAGATGGATTATCCGTTAGTTTAATCTTGTTCTCACCAGCAGTTTCAGTTACAGTAAGTCCAAGATCTGTTCCTGCTGAACCTGTAACAATATAGTTGAAACTCTCACCCTCTAGGAAAGAACCACTAGTCAGGGTAACGTCGAGTTCACCAGTTGTGTATGCACTTGCACCAAGTTCAGTGTCAAATTTAACACCAATAATTTTTGCTCTAGAACCAGTGTTAACACCAACTACTTCTAGACCAGTTTGTAGTGATGAGAGACCAGTGTTCTCTTGGAAGTCAACACGGAACTGATCAGGACCAAAGATTTGGTGACCAACTGGGAAGTTAACACCAAAGTCTCCATTGGTGTCTTGGTCGATAATAATTCTTTGCTTGTCGTCGAAGACCATAGCAAAGTCCCACGTGGAGACTGGATCTCCAATGGAGTCAACTTTATCTCTATAAGTAACACCAATGATGTAGTTCTTATCACCGAACTTCATGATGTGTTTGCCAGGGTTGGCAGGTCTGATAATTACCAGACGCAAGTTATCACCAACAATGGATGCATCAGGTGGGATAGAGATTGGGTTATCTTCTACATAATCACCACCAGAAACAATAACAGTTTCTTTGACGCCAGGTGTCTGCCATGCCAACTGACATGCTTTTTTAATTGTTCTAACTGGGTTTACAGCAGAGCGACCATCGTTCTCGTCACTACCAATCTGCTGTGAAACGTAAATACGACCACCAACGTCATTCGTTGCTAGATTCAGAACGTATTCTGTAGTTGCAATTTTGTTTGATCTATCACCAAGTAGAGGAGTTACTGAGCGAGGGAAGATACCATCATCGCCAGTTTGATTATAAGCGAATGAATTCTCGTCAACAACGCGGAAACCGATGTGTCTGAACTGAACTTCTCCGTTTAGTTCAATACCATCAGTGTGTGTAGGAGCTTTGTCTGCGTCAGTCTTACCAGTATTCAGTGCCTGATAGAGGTTAGCACCAAAGTATCTGTAGGAATTTTCCTGAATAATAACATTGCCATCCCAAGGGATACCAGTGTTGTTCATGAAGTTCTTCAGATATGGTGCTCTGAAGTTGGCGTCAGGCGTAATGAAGTTGTCAATGTCGAGGTTTAGAATTCTCGCCGTGTCAGAAATGATAGACGTAGAGGTTCTAATAGCACCGTTGATGTCAAGTTCAAAGTCAACAGTATCGAGGAATGCTTCTGCGGTTGCACCAACACCACTTTCACTAGTAATTGTTACAGAGGGAGCGACAGTATATCCTGAGCCAGGATTATTGATAGCGATGTTAACGACTTCACCGTTAAAGATGAAGGCAGACGCAAGTGCTTGGATGCCACCTGCTACGTTAGGTGGTCCAATAATAACACTAGGTGGTGTGGTGAAACCAGCACCTGGCGTAGTGATGCTAATGTTGTTAACTCTTTGACCAGTTCGGTTAATACCGACACGTGGTAATCCAGTGGTCTCGTCAAGCTGAGTACGCAAGATTTCGCGCTCAGATGATCCAGTACCACCTCTGATTGTAAGTTCATTATCACCGATGAGTTTGGGATCGCCACCCCTGATAAACTCTTTGTCGGAATTGATATTAAAACTCATGGTGCTGTCTAGCTCCGCCTATTTTTCCTCTGTTTTATTTAGCTTACTGCCATTCAATAGCAATAACTTGAGTGCATACAACCCACTTAATGTTGTTAGTTGTACCCGCTCTGGTTGTAGAGTAGCTAAATCTGTTTAGAGATCCAATAGGGGCGATAGACCACGTTTGTCCAGCAGGAACATCATCTTTAATTACAGTTGTCATTGAAGACAAACATGTAACAACACCGCCTGCGTTTGCATGTACAGTGGATTCAATCTTTGCTGAATAAACAACACCTTGAGGATTTACCCCAAGGATATTTCCAGTAATAAAGTTTACAGTGTTTGGTTCAATGGTAATTTGAGTTCCAACATCATCAAGTGCTAGTACAGCGGTATTAGTACCTCTGAGAATAAACGTGTGGATTTTACTATCAGAGAAATGACGATTTCTTATTTCAAGAGTGTTAAAATCCTTACCGTTTCTATTCTCATCGACTACAACTGTTTTATCAATAGAAAATCCACCAGTTGAGTCGAGCTTCTCCTTAATAGATGCCATGTTTATTTCTTAGTAACGTGTGAAACTACCGTGATATTGACAGTTTCGGTATCTGCCACACCACTACCTACAGCAATATTTAGACGGACTTCATTGTTTGCGGTGTATACGAAGGATGGAACAATCAAAATACCATCTGTTCTGATGTTGCCATACTCAGTGAAGATAACATCAGTTCCGTCGTCAAGAACTCCAAACTCAATGAACTCTTTAGCACCATCGGTTGGATTGAATGCAGTAACGACAACTTTTGCTGAAAGTTCAGTAGCAGTTACATAGATGTTTGTTCCCGTATTATCTGTGGTTCCTTTGACTAGATTCAGATCTTTAGATGTTACTCTGATATCTGTCATCTCAGTGCTCTTCAGTTCATTATCGTATAGTTTGATACCATTAAATACACCAGAACCAAATCCTACGTTGAAAGTAAGATCGCCTTGGTTATCCATGCGAAGAATTGGGTCAACAGTCAGACCAGCAGAAATACCAATGTCAAAGAACTGCTTTGCAGAATGTAGGAAAGTATTGGTTGATGAAGTGTTATCTAACGTAGTCGCTGCACCATCAATAGTAAGAAGAGATGCGGTCAGTTCAAACTCATCACTAGTTACAGATCTTACTGTATCAATTGTGTCAAAATCAAGATGAGTCGTAGTGAGTCTCAGAGTGTTGTTGTTATCATTGAAGAAGTATAGAATATTTTCATTAGCGCCAGGTGCAGTTTCTGGAATGATGTAAGTATTCTGGTCAACGTCTTTGACACCACCAAGTGAACCCCAGTTATTTCCGTCATATCCTTCAAACTGGAGAGAATCTGTATTAAATCTTACAGAACCACGAACTGAAACACCTCTGTCATTATCAGTACCAACAGGAACTGCGAGTGAAGTGACAGCATCAATAACAACTTTCTTACCTGAGTTAGGTTGAATGACTAGATCATTGATGTCTGTTGAAATTTTGTTATCAGCGAGTCGTAGATCACCATTGATTGACAGAGGAAGGTTACCAGTAGGTCCAATTCTCATCTCCTCAATTTCATTGAAGACGAGTGGTCCAACTGCAAGATGGGTCCACTTAAGTTCTGCAGTACCATTAACAAACTGAGTACCACTATCATCTAGTGGTGGGTTACCACTGGTAGCAGTAGTACCAGCAACCATTACTTCAAAGATGTTGTTCTCATACTTGAGGTATAGTCCAACAGTAACTGCTACGTTAGCAACCCAATTCTGATAATTGGGAGCAGCAGTGTTTGAAGATCTGATTGTCTTAGCACTTTCAAATGATAGGTGGTTCTTGGTGAACTTAACAGAATTATCACCATCGTTGATGAACCATAGGGTGTTATCATTTGCACCAATGGATTCTTCTGCTAGAATGGTGGTATTACCATCCAAGTCTCTAACGCCACCAAGAGAAGACCAAGTAGAAGTATCTTCGCTATATCCCTCGTACTGTTGTGTATCAGTGTTGAATCTGATAGCACCATTTTGTGCATAAGTCGTAGGTCTTTCAGCATCACTACCTGAAGGAATGACCAGTGCAGTGGTGTTTGTACACTTAACAAGTCTTCCAGTAAATGCTCTCAACTCAAGGTCATCAGTTGATGTTGTTGAGATGACATTTTCTGCAAGTCTGATCTTATCGTTAACACTGAATCTGGTGGTAGTTTTAATTTCACCAGAAGAAACAATGTTACCACTGACATGACTCATCTGAATCACATCGTTAACATTGATAGCACCTTGGAAGATTGTCGAAGAACTAGCGATGGTCATACCACCAATGTCACTAGTTCCCTCAATGATAGGAGTCTTTACACGATTGGTTAGTGTTAAAGTGCCACCATCTGCTGTTGAGTAATTTAGAGTTCCAATCGTTGCTGCTGTTGATTGTGTATCAGATAACGTAAGAGTTCCTGTCTCAACATCACTAACCAGAGTATCAACCTGCTGAACCTGAGCAACAATAAATTCTGCACCAGAACCAAATACCCTAGGGTTGTTCTGGTCAACCGTCATTGCTACTTCATGACCATCGGTTCCACCCTCATCATCGTGACCAGCACTAACTGCTTTACAGTAGTAGTAAAGTGGACTTGGAGTATCAGCAGATGGTCTGAATCTAACAATGCCACTAAGTCTTTCAACACCGTTGGTGTACTCAACACCACGGAAAGTACAAGTACAAGTACCAGAAATAAGAGCAGCAGTGTCCATTGTGATAGATGTTGCACTATCAACAGATGCAACTTTAGTTCCAGCAACAATACCTTGACCTGCTGTCAAGACAACTTCCATTCCTGCTAGGATACCAGTTGTGCTAGGAACATTAATAGAGAATGAAGACTGAGCGGTAGTTACAGCAACATCCTCAATTCTACTAGGACCATAAGGACCATCTGGGAATGCACTAAATGCTAAGATGTGACCATCGTTACTATCGTTAGATACATCCCAATCATAAGTATCACCACTGTACATGGTAATACTTGGTTCTAGTTGATCATCGATTAGATATCTGTAACCATCTTTGATTGTGTTTGGTGTATAATCAACTGATGTTCTTGAGTTAGTAATAGTATCAGTTGTTGCAAACTCACCTTCCCGAACTAGAACATAATCAACGTTACCACCAATACTGTTCTTGAAGATAATTACTGCTGACTTCTCACCACCATCAGTTAGAGTATCACCAACAACCATTGCAGCATCAGCAATAGTTGAACTAAAGTCGATCTTCTGAGTATCGATATTAGTTACTGTATATACTTGTGGAGCAACCAGAGAAACTGGGTTTACAGATAGAACATCTTGGAATTCGTAACCGTTACCTGGATTACTGATAGTAGCAGCTTCGATAACACCAAGGACACCAACTTCAATCTCCCAATCTGTGGGTGGATTTGCACCATATTCTGGAGTAAATGATGCAACTGCGGTGCCTGGCTCTCCTGAGTCCTCAGACATCGTAACGATGTTGTTTACTCTGTCAACTTCAGATACAGTAGTCGTACCAGTTCCTAGTGATGCAGTACCAGAGGTGAATGTAATAATCATTCCCGCGTAGATACCAACAGTGCTGCTTACCTCAAGTTGGTCAGCAGGGTCAATGGTTGCGAAGTCAACAACAGAAGTACCGTCTGCAGTTGGTGCAGCAGACATAGTAAGAGATGTGGCGCTGTTAATAGAAACAATAGTTTCAGTTCCTTCAAAGTCAGCAGAACCACTCATGCTCATGCCAACACTCAGGTTGGATGAATCAGAGACAGAGATTGTTGCGTTTCCAGATGTATAGTTAATTTCTAGAGCAATCGTACCGTTAACTACACAGTTGACACCAGTTGTTTCATCTGGTAGTTTTAGTACGTCTCCTGTTTGATATCCAGTACCTTTAGATACAAAACTGAAGTTATCAACAGCGCCTGGTTGCGTTGAAACGCTACATTGGAAATTAGATCCACCCTTGTTACCAAGATCTGAATCATTAACAGTTAGTGTATCATTTTTATTGTATCCAGTACCATCATCATTGAATGAGATAGCATCTACAGTACCTTGATATACAGGAGTTCCTAACTGATATTCAAATCCACTACCACTAGGAATATCTGCAGATACAAGATCATTAGTATTGTAATCTGAACCAATGGATTTGATCTCGAATGAAATTACTACTTCATTTGAATCAACTTCAGCATCAGCGGTCATTCCATGACCATAGATTCCAGTTGTGCCATTCTGTACAGTGATAGTATTACCCATGCCAGGATGAAGTTGGCATGCATAAACAATATCACCCAAAGGAGCATCTTCTTTGATAACCAAATCAATGAAGTTACCACTAGCAGGTTCTACTACTTGGAAGTATTGTGGATCAAGAGTACCAGCATTTGTGTCTTCAAAAATAAGTGGGTGACCACTCATTGATGAATCAGAAATATCAAATCTGTATGTGTTTCCTCTATCTAGAGTTAGTGCAGGGTTGTCTGAACCATTCAACTGATAGATGTTGTTTGGTGGAGGAGTGCCAGGATTACTTACAGAAGTAACGACATAGGTTGCTGCTGGGTTTGCTGCAACAACTACAAGGTCAGAATAGACTTCTGTTGCATATCCAGTACCAGCATTCGATATACTGCCACCGTAATCGACTGTACCACCTACAGTAACGGTAGCAGTCTCACCGCTACCAGAAGAACTTACGTTCTGTACAGGGACATCAGAGTACGTACCAGGCAGATATCCACTACCTGCGTTAGTAATAGTTGCTTCGATGCCTTTAACTTCAAAGTCAATGGTAGCATCGTCGTTACCATTGCCACCTTCTAGACCTGCTTCACTGTAGTTGCCATACTCATATCCAGCACCATTAGAATTTTGAGTAAAGACATACTCAGTAACGGTGATGTTTGCAGTTGCGTTTTCACCAGTACCACCTAATAGTTGTACATCTTGGAAAGATCCTGCATCGTAGAGAGAACCAGGATCACTGGTAACAAGATCTGAAATAATATTCTTTTGTACAATGATATCCTTGAAGGAGATCAGTCCCTCGTTAGTAAAGTTTACTAACTTTTTGCCTGAGGATGTGATACCTAAGGTCTTGTTTGCTGGTCTAAAGAAACCAAGACCAGCTTCATTGGAGAATGCTAGTGAAGGTGTAGTTAGACTACCATCACCAAGTTTAAGAATACCTGTTGATAGGTCAGACCCACCAGCAGAGATTGCGAAAATTTGTGTTGCGATAGTATTGATTTTGATCCTTTGTTGTTCAAAGGTATCAGTACGTGCGACGTTAACTGCTGGCATTTTTGAGTAGCTCTCTCAGTAGGGACTTAATTTCAGAGATTTCATTCTTCAACATATTTATGTCGTCAAGCGCGGAACTTAATCCCCGCGCCTTACGTCTGGCGTCTATAGCCGATTGGTCCAAATTGATGATGGCACCTGTGTTTTCGTCCCTTACGAGACCGTCATGTCCCTCGACCTTGATAAAGTCCATATGCGGAATTAGAAGGATGCTACTGCTCGGATGTCCTGAATCTTAGGTACATACGCTGGATCGTTACTTCTCATTACAATTTTGATAGCGAATGAAGAGAATTCAGGAAGACCTGATGCGGAATATGTGATGTCCTGATAAGAGGTTTGTTTCTCGACAACACTAGAGATAGTGTTCTCTGGAGTAGCAATATCACTAGCATCTGGATGTCCATTACCGTTAAAGTATTCCCAATCAATATCAGAGAAGTTTTCTTGAGTCGATGCTTTCTTGTACTTGAACAGAACTTTAGCATTTGCAAGATCCTTAGTATTCATCGTGAGATGAACATTGATTGCAGTTGCTGGACTGCTGATCGATACTTCCTTAGTTACATACTTGGCAACACCAGAAGTATTCTTGGAAGTATTCTCTGGTACAAACTTAATACCATTTGCATATTCAACTCTTCCAATCTCCCAGTAGAGAGCTTCATCATCTGGTTGATTAGGATACTTGATAAAGTCACCAACTCTGAAGATGTCAGGTAGTTGATCTTCAACCGCTGAGTTTCTATTGTAAACTAGTCCATCAACAATTCTATCAGTGAAGGAATCATTGATAGGATGGATATCAGTTCTCAGGGTTAGTTTCTGAGTCTTGTTATTCCAGATAACTGCTTTACCTGTAATTGTGTTGGTGTATACTTCAGTAATTGTTGATGGATTTCTTGCTTCAATAGTAGATGCATCTGGGATATCAACAAACTCTTGAATTGGGTTTGTATCAACAGTTGCTGCAGGAACCTCAACACCATTTACTGTTTCAACAACGGTAGGTTGATTACCGAGTGAGATTCTTTCTCCTCTTTGGAATAGTTGAGATGTCTTGACTCTTACATAGACGGTAGATCCATCAACTTTAGCGATAGTACCAACTGCCTTGGAATTATATCCCTCGACTGCTTGATCATTCTGAATCTGTGTACCACCCATGTTAGTTACTTGGAATCTGTATACAGGGAAGAATTCAACAACCTGATCTCTTCTACCAAATCTATCTTCTTGACCATCTGCATACTCAACTCTATTAGTTACAGTCTTAACGCTAGTAGTTCCTAGATCAACAACTGGTGATAGGTGAGATACTTCAGAAGAAAGAGACAGTTTGTAAACCAACGAATTGTCGATGTTATTCAGAGTTTCGTTGATATCAGAAGCAATCATCTTCTGGTTGGTGAAGTAATGAGGTTCGTTGAGGAACGTTCTCTCAAACTCAGTCTGACTATATGATGGGAATGTGGTATCAGTTGAGTCAACTGGTTGTACATTCGTAGTCTTAACTTCCGAAAGTAGTTTTGTAGCAGTAAACGTTAGATATTGAACTTGTGGATACAGAGTTTCAAACTTTCTGTTGTATGAAGCATATGCTAGTGTACCACCACCAAATCCAGAACCTGAGGATGGGATAGATGAAATAATATTGTAAGTGTCAATACCAGAGTTACTGATCTGGAATAGTGAACTATTCAGAACATCGGATGTAACTCCACCCGTTGGTAATGCTTGCTTGAAGAATACATAAGACTTACCAGAAGTTTCAAATCCATGGTCTCTGTGAGAAACATTAACGATTGAATTGTTATTACCGAACAACTTAGAAGTTGCTTGGGTATTAGCACTAGCGTTAGTCTCGAATGGATTTCTACCTAGAAGTTCATAACCAAGTGATTCGTTGGTTAGTTCTAGAGTTGCAGTTCTGCTGATATCAAACTCTGCACGATATAGAGTGAACTTAAGATCTTCAAAGTTATCTTCGGTCCAGTTATCAACATTCTGTGATCTGTATACAGAACCAAGTGAAGGTTGTGTAGTAATTACAGTGCTGGTTGAGATATCAACTTCACCAAGTTTTGATGCCCATAGTTCATAATCAGTTGAATCAGTTTCAACTGCAAGTGCATACTCAGTATCATTCTGTAGATATACAGGATGTGCAAAGTCAAAGTGTGTTGGTGTGGTAGAATCAGTTACGCCCTCTTGATCGATAGCAACACCCATTCTTACAGCAGGTGTATCAATTTCGATTTCAGTTTCGAGAACAGCACCACCACTACCATTACCAATTCCCTTGATAACTACAGAAGGTGGTTCGGTGTATCCAAAACCAGCAAGTGAGATTTCTGCATTGTAAATCTTACCACCAGAAACTTCGACTCTAGTTGTTGCAACAGAACCGCCAGGTAACTGTGGACTCTCGATAGTAACAATTGCGTTGTCGTAGTTAGCACCTACATTTGCGATATTGATAGCAGAAACTTTACCACTATCTTTAGCAATAGTCAGTGCTCCTGCAGTACCTTCGGTATTATTTGCTAGAGTGATAGATGGTACAATCAAACCTTCATTTTGCTTGAATGCACGACCATTGTGGTTACTTAGTACAAGGGTGTAAACTTGCTCGTTAGTAAGAAGGAACTTACCAGAAGAAGATGCTACTAGATCAACACCATTCTTATCGATAATTCTATCAACAGGACCACTAGCAGCAGACGTTGCACCAGTTACCATTTCACCCTTAGTTACATATACGTTACCGTTTGAGTAGAACTTAAGGAATGTTGATGGAGAAAGAACTTTCTCAGTGCCAGGAATAATGTTCTTGCCAGGCTTGTCAGACTCTACGTTTGTTAGGTATACTTTAATAGGAATACTGCTACTCTTCTTGTTAAGATAGAGATCAACACCAGTGGTGAATACACCGCCATCATAGTTCTCAATCTTAAATGTCTGAGCAAGAGGATTAGGTCTTACTGGGTTATCGGTATTGCTATCAACAAACTGTACACCTTCGTTTGCTTTGAAGAATGATGGTTTCGTTGAAATAATGCTGACAGGGTTCTCAGGAAGAACACCAGTTGCATAATACTTAACCTCAGCATAAGTATCAACAGTTAGTTTATCTTCGTCAGTTGCACTGGAAGTAAATCTAAAGGTCTTGACACCAGTAGAAACTCTTAGTTCTTCTGCAGTGTCATCATAGTTTACGGTGTTTACATCACCAGTCCAAGTTGCATTCTCTAGTGGTGGTAGACCTGCTGGTAGTATAATTGTACCACTAGCATTACCATCAGAGTCGGTAGTTACTTTGCCATTGAATGCAGAAGGTGAATTACCTGCAACTCCAGTAAAACGGAGGTCAGGGTTAACCCAACGACTAATATCTCTACCTTCTAGGAATACCGAGATGGTAGTATTTGGTTTCATTCTTCTGACAATGAACTTGACAGGAACGCTTCTAGCAAAGAACTGTAGTGCAGAAGAAACACTGTTACCTCTTACAGTCTTAGATTGAACGCCCTTAGCAACATCATTGTTTTGTGGACTGATGTTAGAAGAACTATTGACAGATGCACCAACAACAGAAGTCTTTGCTGCTTCTCTGTTCTCATCACCAAGTGAATTGATTGATGTGAATGATGGAGAAGAACCTACCCAGTTTACAATGAATGAATTGTGTAGAGAAGAGAAACTTTCCTTGATCTCAGTTTTTGCTAGGAAGATCTTATACAGATCGGTGTTGGTATCAACAACCAGAGGTTCTGTATGCTGATCATACCATTGATCAATACTTGGGGTGATATCAGCATCACCAACATACTGAAGAACAACAAATGGATTTGGATTTAGTGTCTTGGAGGCCGCGGCATTACCCAACAGATTCAAACTGGTGTATGGTAGTGTGACAACACCATTAGACTTTGTATATCCAGAAACGAATCTTTGGTCATCTCTGACATTGACTTCCTTAAGAATTAGCGAATCTTCTCTGGACTGTGGTCTGAGAACTGATTGCTGTGAGTCAACAGAGCACTGATAATCTAGTGATCCTAGGTTACCAGTCTTGTGTGCTTCAAAGTTATCAACCAAGAATCCAGACTTGAATCGATCTAGACCGATATCATCCTTAACTTGCATGTTGAGAGCTTGTTGCTCTAGAATGCTAAGAGTAGTATAATACTCTAGTCTCTCAATACGCTTCTCTAGTTTACCGATGTCACGCATCGTGTAACGACGGTTGTCTACTGGAGTAATTCTTACATCCTTACTATCACTAGTAAATGCTGGGATGTAAGCATAGAAGAGAGGAATTGCATCATCAACAGGATCTGGTTTCGATGGGTTGAGTGAGGAATTACCTTCCTTGACAATAAACTTACCATTCTTATTCAAGAATACACCGTCGATTCTATCGAGGTATTGAATCTGACTGAATGATAGTGTCCACTCAAGGTTAGAATCAGACGCTGGTGATGCAGCAATGATAGCACCAGAAGCAGCGAAAGAACTAGTGGTGATTGAAAGTGAAGACTTATCTTGGAAACCAGAGACAGTAGTATTAGTGTCTACTTTTGGTCTAAAGTCGAGAACGTTCTTGAGGTTAACTCTTCCTAGTACAGATGAATCAAACGAACCAATTTCGGACTCAGTAACACCTGCTTCGTGAATGTAACTATCAATAGTACAGAAATCACCCTGTGAGTGCTCGAAGTAATCGAATGCAATTACCAATTGACCAGTAGTTTGCTCAGCACCTGGCTTGAGAACCAATCTGGAAACATCATAAACAGTGTCTCTTTGACCATTATCAAATGTGAATCTATCAGATACATCAGTACCTTCAATTAGATTACCTGCAGTATCAACAGTAGGTGGTCTGGTTGCACTACCCTCATAAACATAAAGTAGTTTGTATGCATCAGAATAAGATAGAACTTCTACAACTTCAGAATCATAGTTTGTTCCTCTGAATGGGATAACTCTATCACCAGAAGAAGTAACAACAATTCTTCTCTTTTCTACAGAAGTTTTAATTCTTGGTTTTGCATCCGTAACTTCCAAAGTTGCAGTCAACTTAAGTTTGGGGAATGTTCCATTAGAAGGAATAGTTCCGAAGTAAGTTGATGGTAGATTTAGACTAATAGATCCAGCAGTTAGACCACTAGCAGTATCAGTAGAAGATGCAATAGTTACTGCATCTCTGTCAATGTATACAATGTCACCAGTGTGTACGTTTGGTGCATCGCCTGGATCTAGAACAGTAACAATATAGTTTTCTTCAGTAAACGTAGCGAATCTTTGAGTACCAAATGCTAATTGTGCAGCAAAGGTAATAAGACCACCAGAAGATGCAGCAGTAGTTACAAAGTCTCTACGGAAGTAATACTTAATACCTGTTTGATCAGCATTCTTAGAAATCTGCTTGATCTGGCGACTGCCTGTTGGGAAGAGAAGTGTTCCTTGGTTGGAGTTCTCAACTCTAGGACGCAATCTGGTGATACTAGTATTAACAACATCGCCAGGTAGTACGCTATCTAGATAAACTCTCGTCTTAGATACACCTTCTTTGATTGTTGCATATTGAACAACAGAACGTACAATCTGGTTAGTTGAAGTAGCAAATTGTACAACGTCTCCCTGTTGTAGTAGAAGACTTGCATCAGCATTGAAACTCGTAGATTCAATGAAGTTATATCCCTTTGATCCGAAGAATGTAAACTCAGTAACAGACTTAATTTCTGCAAACGCTTGATCATTGGTAACAACATCAGCAGTAAAGACATTCTCGTTACCAGAACCATACTCAGCACCAAGTGACTTGACGTTTTGTGGTACATAAGTCGTTACTGCATTTCTAACCATGATAGGTAGAATAACAGCACCAATAGAAGGAGCTGCTGCACCATCAGGAGTCTTAACAGTAATTGCAGGTGGTTCTGCATATTCAGTTGCAGAAAGCGCACTCTTATTATTGACTAGACATCTGTAGAATGCTCCACTGTTTGCCTTGAATAGTTCAACAACTGAAGTATCAAACTCAACACCATTAATAAGTAAGGTGCAGTTGTCTGGATATGCCAAACCAGGATTGTGAACAATGAAGTGAGAGATGGTATTGTCTTTGGCAATCTTTGCAGTTACCGAATCTTCATCTCTGATCGTCTCACCATCCTTAAATCTTCCAGATAGAGTCTTGACGAAGAGTAGTTTACCAACAGAATATACACCCTGAGGACCACCTTCGACTACACCATATGCACCACTTTCTAGACCAAAGACATATTTACCAACACCAAAAGATCCTGCTTGTGGTGCTCCATCTAGAATAAGCTTAGTGAAGAATTCTGGATCAAAATACGATAGACCGAAGATACCATTATATGCATCTTGACCACCAGCAAGGCGACCACGTGATAGAATGATGTCTCTGTCTGAATTAAAACCAGTTGGTCTCTTCTTAAGAGAGAAGTTATTTGGTTTTGCTCTACCAATCAGAGGTGTGACAGTTTCGCCATAGTCAACAATATAACCATATGAATTCGTATCAGCAGATGCATCTGCATCAGTGAGGAATAGTCTTCTTTGCTTACCACCATCTCCAAGGTCGAATTCAACCATTAGGAGTTCTAGATCATCTTTCTTACCAGTAATGGTTAGTTCTAGGAACTGGAAACTCTCACTTGAGTTTAGTAGTGGTTTGTTTACCTTAGCATATGCCAGTGACTGAACTGTACCAACAGATGTTGCAGCACCAGCATTGTTTCTGGTCTTCACAAAATACAGAGTCCCAAGAAGAGTCTCAAAATTAGCGTCGGTGAGACCAGCAAGAGTATTGACAGTATTGTCAATATTCAAAGTGATAGTCTTTACAGCATCATCAGATGAGAAGATTTTACCTCTTCTGCTAACAGTCTGACGATGTGCAGAGGCAGACTCAGTACCGTTGTCACCAATACTACCGTCATTGGCAAGAGCATAAAGGTTTAGATATGGATATGCAGTAAGATCTGCGCCTTCCTTGTTTAGAGGTACACTACCATATACATTAGTAACGGCGTATGTTGGAAGAGATTTAGTTTTGATTCTGATGTTCTCGCTACTCAGACTCTCTCTTGCTTTGTTGATTTCAAGGTACTTAGTTTCCTTGTTAACAATTTCGTAACCTCTGATGTATGCTTTACCTGAACCGAGGCTAGCAATCATCTTTCTGTCTGCTTCTGCTTCAGACAGACCATTGAATAGACCGAACTCATCTTCTTTATAGAGTCCACCGTTGCGATCTTTCTGTGCATATTCTCTGATATCAACAGAGAAGTTATCGACAACATAATCACCACTCTCGTCAAACGTTCTTCTAGCAAGAGTCTGTTCAATCAGACTGTAGTTAGTAGGACTGACTTTCTTCTGTACAGCACCTTTATAAGTGGTGATAAGTTGAATAAAGTTCTTATCAGTTGTCTCACTTAGAGCAAACTTCTTAAGAGTTAGTGAGATATTTAATCTGTGTGCGCCTGGCGCAGTATAATTGGAAGAACCAATAGAATTATCATATAAGCTAGCGTCTTCTTCTGGAGTTACAATCTTTTCAGCGATTGAGAAACCAACTTTAGCAGAAGGTACATCATAATAATCATCGATGACAAGAAGTTGCTTCTCGTTACGAACGAAGAAACCATTGACGAAATAGATGCCTTCTTCTACCTTGACAGCAGAAGCATAACCCATTGCTGGACTTTCGATGGAAGTTACATCGCCAGTGTCAGGATTAGTTAGTTGAATACTGGTGGGGAGTACGCTACCATCAGTACCAACAACTAGTAGAGGTGTGTTAACACCATCAATAACTTCTAGGGTTTCACCCTGTCTAAAAGTAGTGTCTGAATTAGAATCACCACTGTTTAGATAATTGACATAGAGTGTGTCTGCAGATGTTTCTGTTAGAACCTTAGTATCTAAGACAATACCAATAACACCAGAAGATAGACCTCTCAGTCTAGATCCTACTAGTTGTGAGATATCATACTTCTTATATACGATGTCCTGCCCATCATTGACAGCAACTTCTGAAACAGAAGATAACTTGACGTAATCTAATTTGGTATTAAGACCGACTTCGCCAGGTACAACTAAGTCGCCTTGCTTGAAGGCATACTTACCAAAACTTTCAATCTGATTCTGTAGAATAGATTGTAGTTGTGTCAGTTCTCTTGTCTGGATAGAGTATCCTGGACGGAAGAGAATCTTATAAAAATTTTTACCCGCGTCGAAATCCTCGTAATAGGGATTTACATTTAGATTAGTTTTTTGTGGCATCGTACTCCGCCAAACACTAGCATCTTGTCTCTAATATTTAGCAGAGATAAAAAAAATCCCCCGATCTCTCGGGGGACTTAAAGTTATGAATTATTAATCAGAATTCGATGACTAGTTTGATATCTTCAATCTGGTCAGGAGCACGGGTGATTAGTCTTCTGTTCTCAACATAGATGATGTCACCAGAGTTAGGTTCGATCTCAGGATTTGCAAGACCTGATGAGAAGGTAGAACCGAGAAGCGTACCGCCGTAACCAGTTTCGACGTTACCTGCTGCTGCGGAAGACTCACCAGAGATAGCGTTAGAACCATTGCTCTCGAAGTCTCTTACAACACCCTGATCGGTGTGTGCATCAACGGTTTGGATGTACTTAAGTACACCTGCGGTTGATGAACCCTGATCCAAGGTCCAAGAAACAACGGTGCCTTTTGCAGTACCGTTAGTTACGGTCTGGGTGATTACTTCGTCAGGGATGTAATCTGCGGTTGCACCAGTGATCTTAACTGCCTTGAGACCTGAACGGGTGTCAGCAGTACAAGGAGTGGTAGTACCGTAGTTAAGAGGATCCTTGATAATACCGATTCTACGGAAGTCGTTATCAACAGGGAAGTCACCAGAACCTTCTGCGTAGGTTAGGCGGATGTTAGTCATCACACGCTTACCATTGAGTTCTAGTTCGTGGTCGGAACCGTGACCACCTTGAGGAGGAAGAACGATCTCGATAGCACCAACTGCGTTAGCAGGAGTACCAACTGGAGTCGTCAAACCAGCATCAGAGAAGAGGTTGCCGTTACCGAGTAGTACGTTAGCATAGGTATAACCTGAACCACGTGCTTGCATCGATGCAGCGGTCATGGTGCCAGAACCATCAGTGGTGATAGCAACAACAGCACCTGTACCGTCACCCTTTACACTGGTGTAGAAAGTCTGTGAAGCAGGTAGGTTAGCACCAGCGTTCTCGATTAGAGCAACGTCAAGTGAACCAGCAACTGCAATACCTTCTACTGCCTGACGGGTAGAACCTGCGGTTGACAGGGTGATTGGCATGAAGTCTGAAGAAAGGAATCTCAGAACGTCATCGGTTGGCATCTGGTACATGAACTTCCAGATGTAACCAGCACCAGAAGTCTCAGTGTAGAGACCAGTTGATGAGTTATAGTTACCAAGTGAGGTCTTTGGTTCTTCGGTAGCATCCTGACCAGAAAGGTTGCCAGGACCTTCACCATTATAGAGGCACTTGAATACTTCGTAGTCAGAGTTCATTACGTAGAACTTAGCATTAGCAATAGCGTCAGCGCCAGTTGCGGTCTGCTTACCGACTTGACCGCCACCAGCAGGGGTTGCGGAGTAGTCAGGCTTCCACATGTCGAATCTTGGGTTAGCAACAGTGTCCCAGTTGTAACGGCGGATTACAGTTCTTGCGAATGCATTGCCGATACGCTTTGCTGCGATGATCTCGTCGTAAACGTTTAGTTTCTCAGTCTGGTTGTCTAGTGGAAGAGGTGGAATCTCTTCAGTTGCATAACGGTAGACACCAGTTGAGGCAGTGACACCAGTCGTAGTTGAACCACCGTCAGCAGTCTCCTGAATGGTGCTACCGAGAGAAGGAGTAGAGGTGGTATTTGGGAAAACGTCGGAAAGAAGAAGAGCGGTATCTAGGACTCCAGCAATAGTGGCACGGAATGCTGTGGATCCATAAGTACCAACGTAAATTTCGTTGCCTACTGTGAAGTTTCCTCCAGCTTGTCCGTAGAGTTCGAGATATGCCTTCCAAGGTTGTGGGCGACCCACAAAGAAGTACATTCTTGTTCTTTCGGCGCTAGTATCGGTAGCGCCTTCAGTTAGCGATTCAAGGAATTGCTTCGCATTAAAAATTCTAAATTTATCTGAGATAATAGCAGCCATGGGTTTTCTGTTCCGACGTAGTGTTTGTGCCTGATTTATTTATACGTTTATTTAGTCAATTGTGAACGGCACGATTTCCGCACCATTGCCAACCTGAGTGCTTCCCCTGTATTGAACACAACCAGTAAACGTAGTTGCAGTCTTGCCAGTGTACTCAATCACTCCTGAGTCCGTTCCATCAGCGTGGAACAGGTATCCAGCGTCAGGGAAGTTTACGGTACTATTGACTGTAATATCTAGCGCATTTACTCCAGCAGTACCAATTGGTTGTGTGGAGGAAGAAAGTGCTAGTGGATTCTGAATGGATGGTACTGAAAGATTGAAGTAATCACCTGCTTTTGTGAAGCTTGAGTCTGCTCTTTCAACAAAGTCATTGATAGTCAGAGCAGGATATAATCTATTCAAGTCTTCCAGAGTAAATCCAGAGACATTTGCTGTACCATCGTCAAATGCAACATAGTTCCAAGATCCGATAGTAGGACCAGCATTAGTCTTAACATAGTTACCGATGTATCCAGTTCCTACACCAGCAACAGAGTTGAGTGGGTAGATGATAGTACCATCACGTTTGATGACTGGATATGTGTTAGGATCAAGATCTACGAATCCATTTAGTCTTGTCTCAACAGGATCAGTCAAGAATACTGATTCTTCATAACCATCGATTGCTCCAGAAGGAGGTGGAACAATCAGTAACTCTAGTGCCTCACGTGATACAGAGATCTCGGTAATAATCTTCTGTAGTTCGCCACTAACAACAGTTGCATTATGCTTGATTTCTTCAGTGGTAGCAGTGTATTCCGAAGGAACAGTTACCTTTCTGATGAATTCTAGACTCTTGAGTGAGTCAACATCAACACTGATCTGAATGTCTGCTTCTACCTTAGTAGTAACAGTTTGGATTGTGTTGAGGGATTGTATCTGAACTTGCTGTGTAGCGACAGTAGCGTTATACTGTAGTGTAGTTGGAACAACATTAACCGCAAATGTCTCAAGTTTGTACTTAACCTGAGTCTCAAGCGCGGAAATTGAGTCAACTGCGATGTCTCTGCTTACGGAAACTTCGATTTGTTGCTCAACACGCTGTTTTGCTACAGATGGAGTAAGAACTTGTGACTGTCTTACTCTATCTTGTCCGAGTTCACCATCGCCCAAACCGCTTGCGATACCACCCATCTCAACGGAGACTGCTTGGGACTCAACCTTAGCAATACCACCGTATGCAACAGATACAGATGGATCAGGAATCTGTCTTAGATACGTACCAGCATTCCAGTTCTTCTCGGTAGTTCCTTGCTGTGCTCTCTGGAGACTGAAGAAACGATCAGAACCCTTGCGGAGATATCTAACAATTTCATCACCAATGAGGAGGAATCCGTTTGAAGTGAACTTCTCAGTATCTGGAATGTATGCAATGGTATCGCCAATGTCCAGAGGAACGTTGAGGAATGCAGCATTCTGATAGTGGTTGATGTTGCTGATTGCATTATTAGGAATCTCAGACTGTACAGTAGATGTGATAACTCTATCAACATCCAAGTAGTAGATACTAGAACCAGTTCTGATGTCAACAATCTCACCCATATCAATGTATCCATTGATTTCAGTGAAGTTGTGGAATGTGTTGATAACAGGTACATTCTCTTGTGCTGCTTCAGCAATCTTAAGTAGAGGAGCAACAATTCCTCCAGTTAGATCCTCACTGACTTGCTGATCAGCAGGCCAGATGTGGCAAGTGATATCCTTAACTTCGTCAACTGGACTTCTGAATAGAATAGAAGACAGAGTATTGATACCAGAAACCTGATTAGCAAGCAAGTCAATGGTAGAACTAGAGATAAGACCCTGTACTTTTACTTCCTGCTGAACTCTTAGATCAATTAGAGATACACCAATGTCATTCTCTTTCTGAATCTGATACTGTCTAGCAACAATAATGTCAGGTGCTTCAGTGTAACCAGATCCACCATCAGTCAGTTCTACACTGAGAACTTGACCCTTACTGACAACAACTTTACCTCTTGCACCGCCACCTTGACCATTCTTTGGTACAAAGTTTAGAATAGGTGGTGTATAATATTGATATGCTGTTGGTTGGGTGATAGGATCATAACTACGCTGGTTCCATTCTAGAGATACAACAGAACCATTCTCAATTTTAGCAACAACTGCAAGACCTTCGCCTCTTGTTATACCATTATATGCTTCTACATTAACGTAACCATAGTAGGAGTTGGAAACCTGCTCACCAATTCTCTCTTCAGAAGAATTAAGTACAGAAGGAAGTTCTTTGATTCTTCTGAAACCATCTTCACCATCTACTTTGATTCTAGAGTTGTTAGAAAGGTTAATAAATGGATTCTTGTAGGACTTTCTGATGATAGTCCCTCTCCATGCTTGATCATTACCTCTTAGAGTCAAACCACCATACTCATCCTTTTCATAAACGAGAGATGAGTTGTCATAATCAAGGTCTAGTGTGATCTCATATGCATACTTTCTAGCAATACAGAAAGTAACAGGTGCATCCATCAATTCTGATTTGTTACCATTAACTTCAAATGTGATGTCTGCTTCTCCACCACCCAAGTCATCAACGAGAAGATTGTTAACATTACCAATCCACATCTTGGTATTATTAGGTCTGGTTTGATAGACCTGAAGTGGATAACCAGTGTAGATATCTTGCCATGCGCCTTTTACAAACTCAGCAACATTGCTGGTGCATCTAAATGATGCAACTGCCTGTGCATAATACAGATCTGGGTTGTAATTATAAAGATTGAGGATCTGTCCGACATCTCTACCATAGAGATATCTCATATCAACCTTCATTTGTTCCGTAATTGGGAATTCAAATGAAATGTTTGGACCTGAGATAGTATATGATGTACCATACTTCTGTAGAACACCATCAACAAAGACCAAGAGGTTATCTCTGGACTCAATATTCTGTACAGTGTTATCTTCTAGATCCAAGATGATGAATGGACCACTTCTTTGGTTGTTAACTAGATTGCTATCAATAGATAGTCTCTTGTAGTTACCAACACCAAGAATAGCGACTTTCTCAACTGCAGTTGGTTCACCTAGAGTCTTAGCACCAGCATCTTGATCCCAGATAGGTGCAACATCGAATACAATTCTGTTTGGTACAACTGTTCTATCGATGTGATATGAATCACCGCCAGGATGATCAGCATTGAACTTAGTCTGCTGTAGTACAGCATTACTAGTTACAAAGAATCTCTCATCTTCTTCGGTAATAACTGGTGATCCATCATCCCAGAGTAGATCGAACTCTCTGTTCTCACCATCAATGAAGTCGGGGATTGTCTTATCAACATCACTACCATTGATAGTATCTTCGAGATTGCTATGGAGATTGTCGATAGCAGATACAACAGTGTTACACTCGTAGAATGGTAGTTGACTATCAGGGAGAATATTGTAATTGGAATAAGTGGTGATTGGAGTCCAGTTACCTGCCTTATTCTGATTTTCTCTGGTAACTTCAACAACACCAACACCTTTGTTGAAGATGTCTTCTACAATATCAATATAAGTGTTGAGTGTAGTCTCAACTTCGACACAATATGGGAACTCACTGTCAGCAGCAACATCAGGATCAATGAATGGAGAAACTGATGTATAAGTGCCAGCACCAAGAACATTTCTCATTGCTTGGACCATGAGATCCTTAGCATAGTTAAATGCTGCTAGAGTTTCATCTTTCTCGTCACCAATACCAGTCAATAGTTCTTGGTTAGGATAAGATGCCTTTGTCCAATATAGTTGTGCAAACTCAATTACTTTTTCGTTACCACCATAACGGAGGTGATAAACAATTCTGTCGATGAGGAATCCAAGGTCTCTAACGCACTTGCCTTCATTCTCATTCCATGGTACACTAGGGTACGTTGCTTTTGCCCAACCAACAGTCTCTTCTTGAATGTATTGCTTATTACCAAAGATGAGGTTAGAAGCATCAACAAACGTACCAGTGTTGATTGCACTCATGTAGAAGGTAGCACTTTCAATACCAGAGAAAGATAGTGGTACAATCAAACTATCGCCTGGTTGTACAGAGAATTGATCTCCTAGTGGTACAACACCAGTGTTTGTTGGTAGGTTTAAAGTTCCGTTGGTTGTGCCAGTTAGATTAGTGGTTCCATCTGGAGCACCGCCAGCACCTACACCAGAGTTTTGAAGTGCAGGTGCAGAAAGAGTGATTTTTGTCGAAGAGTCAATCGATACAATCTTGGTTCCCATTGCGAAACCACGACCAGAGCTGACATGCATGCCGACAACCAATCGAGAAGAATCTTCGACAGTCATCTCTTTAGAACCAGTAATATATTGAACTGACTGTAGAGACAGGTCCCAATTTCTAACAGCAAGGTTTGCTAGTTTTCTAGCATACTCAAAGATGTTGATGGACTCAGTTTTATAGTCAGCAATATATTTTGACTTCTGGAAAATCTTTGCATAATCAACAGTCTTGGTATTTCCACCAAATCTGATGTCATGTGCATATGCATCGAGTGCATATCCGATGTCTAAACTGTAATCATCGAGTTTTGTACTCCAATCCAAGGATGGATAAGTCTCCTTACCATACCCTACAGATTCTTGAATAATAAACTCTTTATTTTGTTCGATTTGATTTGCAGCGTCTATCCATAGACCCCCACGCTGGAAAATATTTCTCGCTTTTTTTAGGTATCTGTTATTGTACTGAGAATCCTTAAAGAAGAAGGTTCTACCAATGAACTTAACACCATTGTAAGAACTCGTAGCATTGACATTTTGACCAGTTAGTTTCTCATTATCACCCAGAGGTGGTTGAGCAAAGACAAGTTTATCGCCACTAATAGTATATGCTCTGAGTGGTTCTTGAATAATACCATCGAGAGTAACAAAGCAACTCTCTGCATTTACTGGATTGAATGGATTATCAAACATGTCCCTGATCTGGAACTGAACGGAACCCTTCAATCTTCCATCGTTATCAAAATAACCATCGAATGGATTCTTCATCCACCATGGATTTCCTGCATTGATAGTTGCATCATAGAAACCAGGCGTCATGTTGTAGATCCTGAATTCAAACGCACGACTTTCGTTGAAGTTGAATTCGGATGTTGCAACAGAACCAGAACCAGTTCTCAGTTTGTAATCACTAACAGATTGGATTGACTGAGTTGTTACTTGCTTGGTGCTTTCAACTGTAATCTTGTTCTTCGCAGGATCCCATAGTTGAATGATACTGAACGAGTCAGACTTGTTCTGCTCCTTAGGCATTTCGACTGGAGCATCAGTCTCAATATCAACCTGACCGAATAGTTGGAAACCAGCAGGGTGTGTGGTAGACTTAATAAGGTCTCTCCACTCTTCAATAGAAGTCTTGGACTTAACAACATAAGAATAGTCCTGATAGAAGTAACTATCAAGCAATCTCTGATTAGCAGTACCAAGTCTACCTCTATCTGAGTTATAGTAACCTAGATTATCAAAGAAGGTTGTAATTTCTTCGTTGAACTTGGAAACGAATACTACTTTTACCTTTGCGGTAGATTTAGATACAAATCCTTTTAGTTCTACACCTTCTCTAACGATACCATTAATATCTTTTAGTTTTACAAGGTTTGAACCTTGTCTGAATTCTGAAATCTTAGCATTTAAAACTTCTACACCATTTACAGTCTGTGTGACTTTCTCACCAGTCTGGAATTTGATATTATCAGATACTTCAATTGATACAACAGTCTGAGAAGACAGTTTAGATGCAACAGTCTTATCTAAATGGTATGCACCACCATTTCTAATAATATTGATACTCTGTGGTACACCAATAGAAGAACTCATTGGGAACAGTTTAGTATCTGTCTCAATAATCTTAATCTTAGGTGCATAAGAATAGTTCTTACCAATACTTCTGATGGTAACAGAGAAGATCTTACCATTTCTCTGTGTTACATCAAATAGAGCACCTTGTCCATCACCATCTACGATGACAGCTGCAGGTTTGGAGAAATTAGAACCAACGTTGTCAAGTCTTACTGTAGTAATAGCACCAATTTCTGAATCATAGAGAACAGTTGCTTCTGCTCTGAATTCTTGTGCTGGATCAACACCAATTACTCTTGGAGTCTTCTTGTAGTTCTCACCAAAATTAGTTACGGCAATTTCATGAATTTTACCAGTAGCAAATTGTCCTCTGGTAGTATATGTAATTTGACCTGATCCATCCCACAGTGGTTCTGTAGGTACATCATATACAAATCGATTAGGGGTGACGTAAGAAAGCGTCTTTGTACCCTGCAGAGGGTCATTTACAATTTTGAAGAAAGAACCTTCAGAATTTACCTTGTTATTCCTATCAAAGTAGTAAAAGTATGTGAAATTCGTGCCTACTTTATTGTCATAGTTGTTTTCTTCCAATCTAGGACCAAAACCAAATTTAACCTCAGTAAATGATCCAACTTGACCAGGCAATGCAGCACTGTTCAGTTTTTCTAAGGTTAGGAGGTTATAACTCTTACTTGGACTTAGATCAAAGTTAGTTCCTAGTAGTGAAGGGTGTGATGTATCAAATGTATATCTGTAGAACTCCTGTAAATCTAGATTTGGGTTAGGAGTGAAGTTCTCATTATCTTCAGAGAACTCAAACTTAAATTCTAGATCAGATACTCTCTCAAGTGTTACTAGTCTGCTTGGATCACCAGAATCAAAGAACGTTGTGCTGTTGATAAGTTCATCAGCAGCAATCTTGTCAATACCATAATCATAGATTACAGTGATAGTTTGAGTATCACGATCATATGATAGAATGGTTCCACCACCTGTTGTATTGCTAACCTTGAAACCAGCATCGAAGTTATAACTTGGTTTGTATAGTGTAATGACACCACCGTTGTAGTGGTCTACTCTCTTTGTTCCTTCTAGTGCTCTAGTTACAGATAGATCATTGCCATTGATAGCAGTGATCTGCATAATCTCACTACCAACTTGCAGTTTGTCGTTTACAGAGAAACCTTTTGGATCTGCAACTCTAATAGAGTCAGCACTGAACGATACACCAGAGTGATCGACATACATCGTCAATCTAGCAGTGCTCTGAGAAGCACCAGATCTTGCTAGTTCGTCATCTTCTACAGTGAGGTAGTCTCCTCTTTGATAATCTGTTCCACCAGAAGTGATTTGGACATTTGATACAATGCCTTCTGCAGATACAGTGATATTTGCTGTTGCTCCTGTACCTGATCCATTCTTAAGAGGAACATTGGTGTATGTTCCTTCTGTATAGTCAGCACCACCATTTAGAATGGTAAATCTACCAATACCATTGTATGAAATGCTACTCTTATTGTTTGGTTCTCTAACAACTGCAGTTTGATACAGTCTTTGTCTGATATAATAGTTCTTAGTCTTAGTTGTGTCGTTAGGACGGATATCAATAGTTACTTCGTCACCAATAGCAAGACCATGATTCACATCAGTCTCAACCAAAGCAACACTTTGGTTTACATCAAATGGTTCTAGTCCATCACTCATTGATACGAGTGAGACTACTTTTGAACCAGACGTGTTGAACAGATTGCTGGACTGGATGAAGTAATCTTCATTGACAACCCATTCTCCAGTGAGAACCTTGATCTTAACAGTATTCTGCTTGCTGGTAGACTCTAGAACTTCACCAGTTGCATATGGTGGATTGACACCATCAGTCAGTCTTAGAACTGCACCAATCGTGTAGTTACTATCCTGATCCACAGTGATAGTAAAGGTTTTGATGTCTGCAGAGAAAGTACCTGTATTGTCGAACGTGCCATTGACGTTACGTAGAACAATAACAGTATCTCCCTTGACAGTACCAACAATACTACCAGAAGCACCTGATTGTGGTTGTCTTAAAGTGTCATCAGCAAATAGGTATGCACTTTGGATAGTTGTCAGTTTAACAACTCTATCTTCTTTACACTCAAGATACTGAACGTTCTCACCAGTAACAGATGAGACTAATGCCTCTGCACTGGTTCCTTCGGTTCCTACGTTATCAAAGTATAGTTTGTTGTTAATAGAGAAGTTGTCGTGTGAGTCTTGAATCTCGACACTATCAAGGATACCAGCGCCAACTGCACCAATTTCTGCAATTAGACCTTCGCCGTTACCCTGCATGCCAGCAACATTGAGTCGCTTGGACTTCTTAGGAATATCGTCTTGACTGATGTTTGAGTTATAGTTACTGTCTACAGGTAGAGAGTAGAATTTGTCTCCTAGAACATACGGGAATTTCGGTACTTGATTGCTATCAATAGTAAGGAAATAAGCATAAGTTCCCTTTGGAAATTCGGGGGTAACGCAAAATCGTCCGTTGTTTTCATCCAATGAACCACTTCTATGACTATACTTATAGTCGTCGATGAATGCACCTAACGGATATTCTGTAATACTGGGACCACGATCCCTGTCACCAACTAGAGAATAACTAGATGTCATTCTAACAGGAGTTGATGTTGCATCTAAAGGATCATTGTAACCAAATGGACCATAGATTGGGTTGCCATCATAAGCAAAACCAATGATAGGTGAGTGAGTCTTAGTTGCTGGTTCTGAATCAGCACTGTCTAAGTTATCACCCAGTGCAACTCTAAGTTTCTTTGGATTGCCTAGTTGACCGTAACCATTGTCCAATACAATGTTGTAATTACGGAATAGGAAACCATACTGGGTATCCATGACACCCTTGTACTTCTCAAACCTGTTCTTCACCCATTCTTTGAGAAGAGGTGTTGCTTTAGCATCTGAACCGACAGCAACGATGTCAACTTGAATGTTGCTCTGTGTATAGAGTGTACCACCAGCAACTTTGTTGATAGCAGTAATCTGACCAGCGGTGTTAACTTCAGTAGTGTACTCAGCAAAGCGTCCTTTACCTGCCAAGTCTCTAATTACGACTCTGGGAGGAGTTGAATAATACTTACCTGCATCATCAATGACAATACTAGTGACTTCACCACCAGTAACAACAGCAGTTGCTTTACCACCTTTACCAGAGGTGATCTCAATTGTTGGAGTTTGTGGGAAGATGTCAGTAGTAGCTACCTCGATACGATCAACAACATTACCAATCAAGAATGCTCTTGCTCTTTCAGGTAGACCATCAATCAACACAAAAGGTGGATTGGCGTAGTTTCTTCCTTTGTCAGTAACCTTGATAGTCTCAAGTACACCAAAACGAATGGATTCAGGATCCTTGTAACCGAAGATGGGAACACCGTTTACGAGGATACCAACGTCTCTGTTGGGTGTCTTATAAATCTCAGTCGTTGAGATTGGTTCTTTACGAATAATTCTGAGTTGCTTCTGATCCTGTACTGGTTTGTCAACTTCTAGAATGTCTAGAATGTTGTAAGAAGGATAAGAAGAACTAGCAATGTAGTAATACTGCTCGTCTTCTAGAATAGCAGAGACGTTAGTCGATACACCACTCAGTGCAGATTGAATGTTAGCATTGGTGGTTGCAGATACTGGACCTAAGTTATTGAGGTTCCAACGTACCTGATTCGTATTAATATCAACAATACGTGGGTCAGCAGTTTGGAAACCAGCAACAGACTCTTGTACTTTGTCACCAACAGCTGAGTGTGGTGCTTGCATCGTAGGTGCAACGTTGTACACCAGACCCAAGGTAAGTAGAGTAACACCCTCACCAATGATTAGGGAAGGTTTGTATACCTCTTTACCTGCTAGGAAAGTTACTGGAACTGGTCCTCTCTTAGAGATAACAAACTGAGATACGTTCTTGTCAGTGAATTCAATGACTTCATCACCAATAAGAACAGAACCTAACTTGTCCCACCCCATGGTGGAAGCAACATTGATTCTAGCGCCAGCACCAGCAGCATCAGATAGAGGTGCAGTTAGTTTTGTTTTAGTGGAAATATCGAACTTACCAGTTACAGTCTCTGGTGCAAGTACAATATTGTAAATTCTTTCGCCGTCAGCATTGCTATCTTCAAAGACGTTATCTACAGTTGCCTGAACAAAAGGCATGCTCTGACTGATAACCTTACCAATCAAACTCTTTGGATCACCAGAGATGACCTTACACTTGAGTGAATAGATGTTGATCCAGTCAGACTCAGATGCCTTGTATGTAAAATCTCTTGGTTTGAATACTTCAGGTTTGTTGTCAATCTCCTTGGCAACAATAGTATTGAAGATAAACTTGATTGAAGCAGTAGTACCCTTTGATTTGTAGAACTTCTGGATGTTCTTGATCAGGGTTCTCTTGTCTACTTCACCCTTAAGGTACTTCTGGGGGAATGAACCTAGATACTGACTCTCAAAATTCTTGACGAATGCATAGAGGAAGAGGTTACTAATGTTATGTACCTTCTTACCGCCGCTATGTGCTGCCGCACTGGTGCTGACAAAGGTAGAACCTTCGTATAGGTCTCCTAGGGAAGTATTACCACTAACGCCTCTTACACAACCTTCTAGAGTTGTATCAGTGCGAGTGTCATAAAAGATGATCTCATCATCAATTTTGACATAACCATTCTGTGCAGGGAATGAAGTAGCGTCCTGCAGGACAATGGTCGTGTCAGTATCTGAAATATTAGATACTAGAATATCATTTTGCTTGAGAAGATTCTTCTCATAGTAGTCAATATCAGCATACTTCTGAAGATTGCTGATTACATCTAAAGGACCGCCCTGTACCTCCTGAGCTTCATAATACTTCTGTAGGAACTTACTGAAAAGTTCATACTCAGTAGTAATAAATTCTGGGAGTTGTGTCTCAATAAGAGTTGAAATTCTCTTCGTCTTGACGGTCATTTAACTACTCTTTGTATGCAGTGAACGATGAATTGGCAACGTCTACATCTAAGTAAACTTCACGAAGTGCCTTAACGTCTTTAGACCTAGGCTTTACTCTTACTGAAATACGATTATCGAAATATGTACCTTTAATGATAGTCAAATCATACATTTGAAGTTCACCTTTTTCATAATCAATATCCCCAACATTATCGTCTAGGACTACTTTTTCGCCAGTAGAAGAGTCTAGTCTATATAGGACAATTTTACCACCCCTGTCTTCGATATAAACATCGAAATTAGGGTACTCAGTAACTCTAAAACCAGTAGACGACAGGACTGATTCATCACACTCTAGGTCGAATGCATTCTGGAAACAGATCTCATAATAGAAAGTTGAATTGAGTTGAGGATAGAAATCCTTTCTCATTGTAACATCAGTAAGGTTGGAGTTGATTGAACGATCTGTATCGTCAATAACACCAGCAACTTTACTATGTCTAAACTTACCGTTGAACTTTTCTGTGTCAGATGTGTCAAGGTATGACTGTACAGAACCAATTACTGCATCTCTAATCTGTGCAGGTGTCTTGTCTGTAATTAAACTGTTGTAATAAATCTTGCTATTTAGTTCGATGATCAGAATAGAAGGGTCGATTAGGACTGGTTCTACTGATGCAACAACATACTTCTTCAAATCTGCAATGATTTGCTTCTTAGTAACAGACGTTAGGTACGCTGCATCCTTTGGTTTCAATGAAATGAATACCTTACCATACATTGGTGGTTCTTGATCCTCACCACCAAATACAATGATGTCACTAGTAGCAGGATATACATTACGTACAATAGCACCGTAGTCATCTACAGTCACTGCTCTGTCCTGAGCACCGTATGACTTAGGAGCATTAAACTTGATCTTCGCTGTAGTCTCCTGATCTTCGCCTCCAGCAGCAGGTGTTACATTTGTGATAGAAGTGCTAAAACCAGCAGGAGTGATGCCTTGTGTGTTCTCTAGGACACCGCTGAAGACAAATGTACGTACACTATTGGATGCAGGACCATTAGTGACCAGATAAGTCACCTCCATGACAGCACCATTCTCTAGTTTCTTACCTAGAATGCCATCACCCATGATGATTTCGTATCTGTCATCCTCGATCTCGTCAAGGAAGAAGATTTTTGAGTTGCCATCTACATTCAAGATGTTATCTGCAACCAAATATGGTTCGTTGAATGAACCACCAGTAGGGAATACTTTTACTGAAACAGTATTAGCATCGATGTTTGGGTTATCGAGAACAAATCTCTGGTTCTTCGATGCACCGTTAATAGTATAAGTGTCAGTAATCAATGCACCTTCTTTTACAGGAAGGTCAATGAATGATGCAACACCATTTGATACTTGTGCCTTTGCATCGTTCAATACAACATAACGATACAAAGTATTGTCATAGTTAGCAACAAAACCAGTTCCTTTCTTCAGCAGGAGTTCTGTGTCTGTTGTTTGTTGATTATAATTTACATCAAAAGAGATATAAGCAGTAGGTGCGGTCTTCGACTTGGGTCTGTACCCTAGTTGCTTCGCAATCGCTACTACGTTGTCTCTCAAGGTGGCAGAATCAATGAATAGTTCATTGACTACCATATTAGTGTTAAACGCCGTATAATAGGTATTATAAGCGAGTGTGTCTAAGATGGTCGCTAATGCAGAACCCTCGAAGTCATAGTCAGTAAAATCCGACTGTGCTCTTAAGTAATCTTTAAGAGCTGTTTTGATTTGTTCAAAATCTAAGTTGGCAACCTGAGTATAAGGCATTATCGTGTACGCTCTAAGAAGAATTCTACTGCCTCTGGTACGTCATCTCTTCCTACAATAGTAAAGAAGATTTCTACGTTGTATCCATTGTTTAATTCATCAGGTTCAACTGATACATTATCTAATTCGATTCTTGGTTCGTATCTATTGATACAATCAATAACCTGTCCTCTGATTAAACCTCCAGTGGCATAATCCAATGGTTCAAATAACGACTCTCTAATGCCTGACCCTAGGTTTGGTTTGAATGGTCTTTCTCCCCTATTCGTCAAAAGTAAGGCAGTTATCGATTGAATGATAGCTGCCTTATCTTTCACCTGTACCAGATCGTCTGATACAGGGTGTTTTTTGAACGTGATGCTCAGATCTTTAAATGTCTGAAAGGAAGGCATCTAGACACAGCATTGGCTGTTTCTATTTATCACTTGCCACAGAATCCGTCCGCCCACTCCGCTTGGTTGTCGAAGATTTCTCCTTCTTGTACCTCTTTCCGCTTACCTGCTTTACGCAAATACTTGTCACTCTCTACCTCAGTGATGAGTGTCATACCTGACTTCCTAAAGTCTTCGCTCTTGTCAACTCTGCTGTTTCCCATTTGTGGTCTCCGTCCGTTGTTTTCGTTCAGCATTAGTTTCCCAAAAATAATCATCAGTGTCCCCAAGACGACCCCAGTCAGTGCCGTTTTCAACTTGGTACACTATTGTACTCACTTTGAAGTCGGGTGTCAAGGGTTCTTCGGGCGTAAGAGATAAGTCGTAGAATCGTGTCCTATTATTAGGGTACAAAACAAACTGACCGTTCTCCAAAACAATACAATTATGTGATTTGTGCTCCTGAGGAGTCTCACTAACATTATTATCTATCACATCAGGGTTTGCATGATAGTTGTCTAATGTGCAGATATACTGACCTTTCATTAGACCATGATCTCTAGTATACACTTCACAGTCCATACCAGTTACAAAACCTTTGTTGATACACATCACACCATAATCCATGCAATTCCAAAATTGCAAATTCGTCAAATCCAAGTCAGGGACAGGGATCTCAGGGGATGATACAAACGCACTAATGGGCAATTTATCATACATTGCACCATATGTCGGTAGGAAGGTCTCAAAATAAAAAGCGCGACCAGGTATCGATTTTGCCGATACCCAGACGCCCTCAACAAATTCACCGTGACCGTCCTGATGGTCTCGCAAGTATTCTTTACGAACCCATACTTTTTGTGCAGGAAGGTTACAGATTAAATTCATCGTCCCTGACCACGATAACGCTTCCTAGCATTATTACGACTCGTGGATGCATATTTCGTGTGCTGACCCGCTCCTTGACGAGTCTTCTTGGGTTTGCTCTCTACGAAAGCACCACCACTAATACCAACCTTTGCTTTTGCCATTGTTTAATCAAAATTGACTCTTATATTATACCACAAAATCCTTATGCTGCAAATACTGTCCAAGATGCCTCTGCCATCAATGCAGGAGGCGCTAGAGCATCCCCTAAACGCATCGCAGGTGATCCATTAATGATGACCTTTGGAGAACCGATTGCAGCGACATCTGAGTGGACATCCTTACCACAGGTGTGTGGCGTGAATGGATCACCTACCTTATGAGCAGGTAGACCGTTTACCATTACATTTGGAGATGCTGTTACACCAACACTAGGGGCGTAACAACCGTGACCTGTCGTAATGTCACCTAAACGACTCATTGGTTTAAGGGTTTTCATCGTCCAAAAATCCGTTCTGTAATGCTATGTAGTAACTTAAGCGATTTGCAGCAGGTGTCCAGTTATTCTGTACTAACATACTACCTTGGAATATTGTTACAAATGGTGGACATGTATGTGTTACCACAACATGGTAATAATACGTCATCACTTCAATAAATGATGGACGCCACTTAACCCATGATGATACTTCAGGTACACTACTATAGATGTAATCACTACCAGTCGTAATCGCTTGACCAATTGTTAATGGTTCTAACTTCTCAATATTAATCGGTTCTGCTTCACCAGTGAATAGATCTGTTGTAATTTCACTAATATCTTTTGGTATCGTATCAAAAGGCATTCGCTGCTTGCCTTTTAACAAGTTAATAGATGTTAGTCTGTTTTGTTTATTGATAGATATCGGCGCTTTCCCGTCTACGGGGTCGAACGTCGGCGTATTGCGGTAGTAAGACGCATAGATGTATTCAGAGTCATAGAAATACTTCTCCCCATACAGACCCCTCAGAGGCGCTACTAAGGACATCGTAGGTGCAGGTGGTCCTGCAATTGCTCCATACTGAATGTAAGGTTCAACAAACTTAGGTAACAGAAAGTCTGGTAAGTTCGGTACAGGTTTGTCAGCAATATCGACTAACTTCGTAATATTACAACCAGTACCACTGTTGGTTGCTTGACCAGGAAAGATTGACACACTTGTGATTAACTCGGGTAACACTGGCAAAGGACAACCTCCCGTTGCCTGCACAGTGATCGTCATACTAGGAGAAATATTCTCATACAAGATCGGATTCGGTGCAGTCCTCACTGAGTCCTGATACAATGGCACCTGTGGCGCAGGCTGCAGCAGAAACGGTCCCGCAGGACCTGTGATGACCTCTGGTGTGGCAACTAGTGCTACTGGCATTAAACTACCCTTGCGACGTGTGCTAGGTCCTTCTTGATGCCTTCCACGTTGTTATGCAAATAGTCTAACGTATCTGAGAGAGATTCATAATCACTCGATGCTGGACGCCTGTACATCAATGTAGGGCGCTCCAACTGGGTTACCCTCTGTTCCAGGCTCTCTAATCTCTCTGACAACTTCAGGAGTACCTTCTCCATGTTCTGCTGTTGCTTGCGTGACTCTTCCATCATTTTGATCACCTCTCATATATGCTTCCGATGCCTTCGATTCAAACTCGTCACAGAATGCATCGAAGTTTGCAAGGATATCATCGTAGTTTTTAAAATCGACTTTTTCAGGCATTTTTTTGCTGGGAAATTTTTTTCCGTTTCAAGGTTTTGAAAAAACCATTTTCAAATTTATTTATTGATACCGTAGTCGGCATACTCTGCTTGTTTCACATGTACCCATACATGATCCTTCTTTACTTTCCAATGTCCATTCTTTAATTGCTTTAACGTCCCATTCGGAGCACCACTCCTCATCCCCTTGTTCCATGCTGGGCGATCACTAGGTATCAATACCCACTCTCCATCCTTCTTAATGTACCTCGACGGATT
>CEPM01007834.1_pt1 | contig 36457 bp, 57 predicted proteins | sample 530371 | NCBI WGS metagenome assembly CEPM01 (sample SAMEA2620004, study PRJEB7988) | marine metagenome | biome: marine biome (ENVO:00000447); feature: surface water layer (ENVO:00002042); material: "saline water (ENVO:00002010), including plankton (ENVO:xxxxxxxx)" | depth 5 m
CGCACATATTGTAGATCCAGAGCCTGCGCTTTTTCCTATGTATGTACATTTCTCTATAACTGAACCTGTAAGACCGGAGGCAATACCAACAAGCGTATTATTACCACCAGTGGTTATAGCGTTACCAGCATTCAAACCGATAACTAAATTAGCATTTGGGCTACCACTTAAGCTAGCTGGAATATTTGCAAGATATACTGAAGTAGCACTAGTATCAACTAAACAGTCTGAAAGACCATTTAAATCAGTAGCACCTCCGCCGCCGCCGGCTTGCCAAGCAACTCCGCTACCGGTAGAGGTTAATACATCACCACTTGATCCTTGCGCTCCTGCTATTGTTAAATTGTCTGTATCTGTTGTCCCTGTTACATCTATTCCTGTGCTTGTAGTTTGAAACTTTTTACTTCCATTATGATATATAGAAACAGCAGAACCTGAAAGAGCTTCTAAAAAAGTGCTAGTCCCATTTCCATTTTTTAACCTTAAATTAGTTCCTTGCAGTTTTAAATCTCCTGTTCCGGTATCTTGAACATAGGAATCGCTACCATCGTGATATATTTGTAAATCACCAGAGCCACCAAACATTGCTTTTACATTATCAGCAAATATAGCGTCTTTTTGAAAGTTTACATTTGTTTGTGAACCATCTAAATAAAAATATGTTGTTAATCCTCCTGAACCATCATCACATCTAAATAAAATATCTTTATCATCAGCATTGTTTTGTATTTGTAAATCTCCTGTAAAGTTTTGTATAAAACTATTATCAGGGCTATGTACTAATCTTAAATCATCAGAACTACCAATATTTAATTGTACATCATCTGCTAATCTTATATTTTGAGAAAATAAAGTTCTTGTACCACTACCATCAATAGTAATATATGTAGCTGTTCCACCACCTCCATCATCACACAAAAACTTAATATCTCTGTCATCAACAAAGTTTTGTATTAATATATCTCCTGTATCATTTTCTATTCTAAAATCACTACCATTATGATAAATATTTCCATCTCCACTATCACCAAACTGCGCTTTTACACCATCTTGGTGTTCTGTGTTTTTATTAAAATTAACTTTTTCATCACTACCGTCTAAAAAGAAATACGTAGCTGTTCCACCAGAACCATCATCAGCCTTAAATCTCATGTCTCCATCATTAAGATGCTGTGTAAAGTTCATTTCACCAGTATAATTTTCTATATACGCTTGGCTACCATTATGGAATACTTCCATATCTGAACCTGTACCAAATAAAGCTTTTACACCATCATTAAAAATAACATTACCAGTCATAGTACCACCGGCTAGAGGTAGGTATGCACCGAGAGATGCGGAGATAAAATCTGATGGGGTAATTTGAACATTATCAGCCCCTTTATATCCAACGATATAATCTACATCGCTTTGAATTGTTTTTACTACAAATTGTGAAAATTTTATTGCCATCTTATTCTGTTATTAAATCGTTACTAGCCGCTTCATCAACCATTTGAACCATAACCTCTGATACAATCTCGTCACTTCCTGGGGGAGGAAAGCCTGCCGGGATATTTCTTCCAATATAGTTACCTATGCAAATTTGTATAGGCATCTTACCAGAGTGCTAATATGTTAGAAGCAGAAGTTCCGGTACTATACACTCTTTTAACTTGAACCGGAATAAATGCTCCGGTGTTAATCCCCACGAATGTCACGGTGTCTCCACCTACGGTTAATACTCTAATATCACCTGCTGTTCCAACATATAATACACAGCCAAAGTTTTTTCCTGTAGCAGTTGAAACTGAAGGAATATCTATCGTGTCACTTGGTGTGACCGCTGCCGCTCTATATGCTTGTAGTTTTTGATACGCCATTTTTTATTTATTTATATTATTTATAAGGATGTATTCTGTTCAGAGTGTCGCGTCTTTCTTCACAACCACAAGGTTTGCCTGTAACTTTTTCATAAGCTTTCGCAACCTTGTCGGCACCAATTAATTTAGCTGCCTTGTAAACAGTATCACCTAATCCTCTTGATCTCATTATTTACACTTACACATTTCGTTAGGGCAACTATCAACATTTACTGTTAATTTTACCATTAGGGCGTTCCAACTACATAGTAGTTTACACCACATTAGCTGAATCCACATTCCTAATTTTACAAATAATTTACCCATAACTATTTTCTTTTTCTAAGTTTCTTTAATGTCATAGCAAAATTATATGCCTTTGAGCCTTTCGGGCATGACTTGCTACCTAATTTTTTTCCCGAACATTTTCCTAATGTTCCTTTTTTCTTTGCTCTAGCAAAAGCCTTTTGAATAAATCCTCCAGCCATTACTTTTTAATTAAAGAAGATAAATGTCCTTTTACATTGTGTACGTGAGCCGGGTGGTGATGTCTGTAAGACATTCCTTTGTCTGCTCCATACGCGTGTCCGTACATTTTTTTAGACATTGCTTTACTCTCGTCTCTACGATCTTTCATTGATTGAGAGTGTGGCCCTTTGTGTCTTCCTCCTAGTGACTCGTCAAGTCTATCGTTGTAACCTTGTTTCATTTTTAAGATTTTAAAATTATTAATATCTTTACAAAGATAACAATTATTTTATGGATGATTTTTTACAAACATACGACGACGGAATGTGTGTGGGGTATGCTTTGTTAATAGGTCAACATACAATAGAAGACGTGGCTTTTTTCCTAGATGGAGTTATATTACCTTTCGATCCTACCGAAAAATATATTGATGTAGAAGATATTGATCATATGATTAGTTATTTTGAAGAAAAAGAAGAATATGAAAAATGCGCGTTCTTAAAAAATTTTAAATCTAATATAAATCTTGACAACTATTAAATCAACAATCAGAAACAACTACGATAGAAAAGAGCCAACAAACGATTATTTAAAATACTGGAGGGTAATTCGATATTGGGTAAAAGCAAAATACGGATTAACAACTCCAGATCTTGAGATGTTATTATTCCTTTATAGCGAACAGCTATTTAAAAAAACCGACTTCAAGGAGTATGAAGAACTAATGTCTTGGGATGTTAATAGGTTTGACAGAATGCTGAGAGATGGTTGGATACATGTATGGAGAAAGCGCAGTGGGAAACAAGCGACACTATATGAGCTCACTTACAAAACGAGACGTATCATAGATACTATCTACAAAAAACTGAACGGAGAAGAGATTTCTGAGCGAAACCCTTTGTTCAATAAAAATGTGTCATACACCGACAAGGTGTATAGGAATGCAATAAAAAAAATAAACGAAGCTACAAAACAACTACAACATCACGCTCCTGAATAATTGTGAGCTGTTCATCTTGTAGTAATATTTTATGTCCTGCTGCTTTGTCATAGTATATAGAGTCGTTTTCTTTAATCACCTCTGCATTGTTACCTACTTTCAACACTAATCCTTTCTTGTACCTATAGGTGTCAACGTCCTGCGATGATAATAGAAGTCCTGAATCAGTCTTGTGTTCTTCTACTATTTCTCTAACAACAATATATTTATTTACTGGATACATATTTCTTTTCTTTATCGTAAACAATAAATCCGTTTTCTTCCAAAAGCTTTATTGCTTCTTCTAGCTTTTTATTATTTGCTCTAAAAGACTCAAATATTTCGTTATAAATTGGCATATTCTTGGTTTTAAGTTATTATTTACTATCGTATGTTCTAGCCAGAGTTACGATAGCGTTCGTACTAAGTATGGTTGTTGCAACAGAAACTGCATTGATCAAGGCATTTTTTGTTACCTTTAGTGGATCAATCACTCCCAACTTATACATATCACCAAATTTTTGATTCTTTACATCATAACCTTTTTTATCATCAAGAATATGTAAAGTAATACTTTCATCTTCCTCACCTGCGTTTAACAATATCTGTTTGCATGGAACTGCTAATGCGTCTTTTAATATTTGAAGTGCAACTTTTTCCTCTGCATTTTCAACATCTTCATTAATTTCCTTAGATATTCTAAGTAGTGGCACTCCTCCGCCTGCTACAATTCCTTCTTCAAGTGCAGATCTTACTGCACATACCGCGTCATCGACGCGGTCAAATTTTTCTTTTTGTTCAACATCTGAATTACCTCCGACGTATATCACTCCGATTCCTCCGCTGAGGCTAGCGATACGTTGAAGTATAAAATCTTTCTCCGATTTTATTTTCGTATTCTTATGTTGTTCCCAAAGTTCATCAACTCTTTGTGGTATCTCTTCAATCTCTTTATCATCTCTTATAATGATCGTACTGTCTCTACCAACAATTACTTTGGCTGCGTGCCCAAGATCCTCCGTGGAAATCAATGACAGATCATCACCGGTTTTCTCACTGAAATACTTGGCACCAACCGCTAGTGCTATGTCGCTCATCAACTCATGTTGTTTGTAACCAAACTGAGGTGGCATGATATTACATATCTTAAGGCCATTACGAACGACATTTGCAGCTAGGGTATTGACGACATTGTTATGGCAATTTCCAATTATCAGCAGTTTGTCGCCGTTACTGATAATAGGTTTCAAAACCTTCTCAATACTGAGAATGTTATTTATCTCCTGATCAACTACAAGTATCTTTACGTTTTCAAGCACACACTCGTCTTTCTTTTGATTGTTCACAAATAAGTTCGATGTATATCCTCTTTCAACGCGTATCCCCTTTGTAACCTCACTATATGTATTATGACTCTGTGAGTTCTCAACCGTGACTAGTCCGTCTTGCCCTACTTTATTATAGGTATCGTATATTATTTTCCCAATCTCTTTGTCATTGTTCGACGATATAGTCGCAACGTCCAACAATCTTTTCTTGGATAATTTTTTCGCTTGTTTCTCCAGCTTTTTTATTACGTGTGAAGTGTGTTTATTGATTTCACGTATCACAACCGTCGGATTTACCGACTTATTTAGGTATTTTTCACCCGCTTCAACTAACGCTTCCGTCAATACTATGGCGGTAGTTGTACCGTCTCCGGCTGACGTGGCTGTACGGTCTGCAGCTTCCTTCATCATCTTCACCGCTAAGTTCTCCACAGGATCTAACAAGTCAATTGACTTGGCAACCGTAACTCCGTCCTTAGTTACTGTGATTCCGTGTGTATGTGTGCGTGATTCTATTAAGACTGTCTGCCCTCTAGGGCCAAGAGTTGACTTAACCGCTCTTGATATTTTAGCGATTCCGCTTATGAGTTTGTTTCTGCCCTCAGAGTCAAAGTGTAACTCCCTTGGCGTGTATCCTTGTTCCATAACAATAAATTAAATTTGATTATATACAAATATATACAATTACTTTCAAATTAAAAAGTGTCACAGTGTCAAGTTTCACTCCCTATCTTTCTTTTTATTTTTTTTTCTATTTATATTATTTTTTTTTTACTAGAAACTGAGGTTAAAGTCGACACTTCGACACTAATTAATATAACTTATTAGTAATCAAGTAGTTAGAGAGTGTCAAGGCTAAAAAAAGTTGACACCAAGTCGACACGAATTGAAAAAGTCGACACGAATCACTATAGTTTACGCAAAAATTTTACATGTGTTTTCTCGAAAAAAAAAGAGCAGCTACTTTTTTCACTACTCTTTTTCCAAAACTCAACTAACTTGGGAAAGTATTTTACATACCGAAATAACTTCGGCCTTCTTCACGCATTTTAGCTCTTTCGATACCGTCTGCGATCATGTCAATCTTGTATTGCTTCTTCATTTGTTGTCTATATAGAGAAGCTTGTTCTATTCCAGACATACCGTCCGGTCTCATGTTGATTAGTCTTCCGTTTTTAATTGTTAATCCGTCCATAACGTATTTATTTATTGTAAAGATACGAAAAAATATTAGATATGTGGAGGTAACGGGTTATATATATATTACAGCATGTGCAGTCCAAAATTAAAACCGATTTTTTTTAGCCGTTTTGCCTCTAAAAATTAATTTTTTTGTGGATTTTTTAGCTTTTTTCTAGGGGGTAGGGGTTGCCTCTGTTGGTTTCCCTCGTTCCTGTGGGGGTTTCCCCTCGTTACGTTCTACGTTCTGCAAAGTTTCCGACTTTGTGCGCTCTTGCCCTTCCCTCGCGTTACACCCCCCACCAAAACCAAAAGCATAAACAAAATTGGGGGTAAAACAAAACTTTTTTTAATCTGTTAAATGCATTTTATTTGCATTTTATTTGCATACTAAATAAATATAACTTAGTTTTGTCAGCAACAATTAAACCCTCAAAAGAGGTTGAAAAATGAGAGAGGGCAAAAAGTATAAACCGACAGCAGACAGAACAGATTGGTTTTAACCCTCTCAATAATAACAATTAAAATTTATTAAAATGAAAAAAATTTATTTACCGCTTTTAAAAGAGCAAAAACAAAGAGGGGTTTATTTTTCCTCTACTTTATCGCCTCATAGGTTTGAATCTTCAGAAACTACAAGGCACGAAATAACAAACAAAGAGTATAAAGAAGATTACAAAAAGGCAGAAGAAAAAGAAAGAAGATTAAAAGATGATAGCTTTTTTAATAACTCACATTTTAAATTTAATATAATAAGATCATGAAAAATCAATTTACAAATCAAATGAGAAAAGCAATTTTAAAAAAGTATAAAAATGTTTCAGTTGAATCATTGAAAGCAATGCTAGAAAGAGTTAAAATGATGTTAGATGTAAAATATTATGCAATCAATTCTAAAGACGAACTTGAAGAAATGCACAATCAATTACTATTATTATTAAGCTTTAAATATAGCGACAGAATTGGAAGAAGATAAATAACAAAAACAATTAAAATTTATTATTATGATTACTAAACACATTCAACAACTTGCCGAACAAATAAACAAGGCAAGAACTAAAGATTTTAAAAAACGAGGTATTTATTCTGATACTGATGAGCAGTACAAGGAGGACAATATCAATTATTATGCTAACGAATTAACTCGCATTAAAAACGCATTAATTAAGGGGAATTATTACACAGGCGTTTTAAGTGTTTCGCGTTCTGGAATGAGTAGAAATATAAAACTTGCCTACACTTATAAAAATAAACTACGCGTAATAAGAGATAAATATATTTTATCCCTTGCGGGAGTTTCTGAAAATGGGCGCATTGGCGGTTGTGGAATGGATATGCTATTTCACGCTCAATATACGCTCTTTAATAACTTACACAGAAGTTATAAAGAGGCGAATTACTCTAAAAGATTAAAAGAATATAATAACCTTTAAAATTAAATCAATATGAAAACTCGACAACTTTTAAACGGAATTATTAACGGATTTTTAATCGCTCTTGCTTCACTTGTTGTGTTTACTTGGCTTTTACTAGTTCATCATTTATTAACCAATTTAACTGCTTCAGACATAGCCTTAATGTTCTAAATGATAAAATGGTTTTCTGGGGGGTTCGACTCCCCCCTTATCAACTAACTTTAAAACAATTAAATTATGTATTTAAAAAAACCAACAAAAAAAGAATTACAGGAAGATGTAATTTATTATGAACATTTTTACAACTATGTAAGAGATAACCATTATTCAATTTATTGTAATGCAGTTGAATATGCAATCCAAAAAATTAAAAATCAAAATAGATAACTATATGAACAATAAACTTATGATTAAAGGTAAAACTCTTTTAAGTATTCATCTTAATAGAATTAAAAAATTTGAAGAGTGGTTAAAAGGTGGGAATGTCCATAAAACAAAAGATGGATATTATACCACACAAGATTCTCAATATACCAATAGAATTAAAACCAAAAAAGAATTATATAACTACTATAAAAAAGAATTTAATAATTAAATACAATAGATATGAAAGAAAATTTAAGTAAATTAAAAAAATCTGCTCTAATAGATAGAGTAGATGATGCCTTTAACTATTTCAATGGCTTTCGTTTAGAAGAATTAAAAGAAGATGATCAATATTATATAAATGCCTTGATGTTTTATATAGAAAAATTAGAGTCAAATAGTAAAAATAAAAACGAAGTAGATAAAAATATAATCAAAAATATTATTGTCTTTTTAGAAGAAAATGAACAATATGGGGATAATTGGAAAAATGAGATAAAAGTGTTAAATAAAATATTAACTAAAACTAAATAATTATGGAAAAAGAAAATTTTTTAGAAATCATTGTTACCTACCATGATGATAGGGAACAAGATTTTGTCAGATTCTCAACACACAATATTAATTATGATATGAGTTTATCAAATTGGCTACTAACAAATCTACATGCAATAATACCACCTTATGAATATGGTGATGTATGTAAATTCTCTTGTTGGTTGTGTTGTGATAGAGCAAAAGAAAAAGATCTATTCGTTCAAGATCTAATTCAAACAAACGGAAAATATTATTTAAACAAATAACTATGAGAAGATTTTTAGGAGTAGAACAAAAGAAAAGGCAAAGAGAATTATTAAAAATTAATGATTATGTGCTTTACGATAGGGCAAACAATACTTGTTATAAATGGAGTAATGGCGATATAGTTTTGTTTGCAGATAAAAATGAGGCAATAGAGGATTGTTATGGAAACGAAGAAGTAGTGCAAGTAAATGATTTGCCTTACGAATTAAAACAAATAATAATAAATCAGATAACTAAATAACTATGAAAGTAAAAGATTATCTACCAAAAGTAAAAGCAAATAGATATACTTATTACAATTTGGATAAGGAAACAATTCAATATTTTAAAAATAAGTATAACTATTTGAAAAAACATAAAGAAAAAGAAGTTTCTAATTGTTTTCAATCGAATGATTTATTAAAATGTAGTGTCAATTATTGGTTAAATAATAAAAACTACAAGGATTACTATATTGATTATGTAAAAAAATATAAAGCTATGGAAATAATAAGTCAATTAATAAAACATTAACTAAAAACTAAATAACTATGGAAGTAAATAAAACGAAAACATATTGGATAGAAAAAATAGAATATCCAGAGGTACATTGTATTCCTTATGGGAATTATGATGATAAAGAAGATGCATTACAAGGATTTATGGATTGTGTAGAAAGCGTAAAAGAGGATAAAACTACTTGTGTTGCTTTATATGAAGTTGAAGATGATTATGACACAAGAATAAGATTTTATGATGAGGGAAAAATAACAAATGAGGAGGAGGTATATGATTGTGAACAAACAGATATATGTATAATGTGTGGAAATGATTTTGTAATTGGGGAAACAGGAAATGAGTTAGGATTTTGTTGCTCTTGCTCATCAAACAAAAACTTTCCTTATGATTTAAATAAATATTATGAAGATTATGATAATGGAAAAGTAATTTTCAAAGGATTTGAAACTATGGATAGAGGAATATTAGAACATTATAAAAATAAATAACTATGAAAGTAAAAGAATTAATAAAACAATTAAAACAATTTAATAACAATGATGTAGTATGTGTTGAGGTTTTTGATATGACTGCTTATGAGGATTTATACGAATTTCATATTGATTGTGTAGCAATAAACCCAACTCAAAACGAAATAAGATTATCAATAACTAAAAATTAAATAACTATGGAAAAATATATAAAAGAAACAAAAGATGCTTTAAAATGGTTTGAAATGAACGACATAATAGCATGGGCGGATAGCGATCAAACAAGTGTATATGTTGAAGTGAATGATGACACTCATGTTTTAGTGAGCGGTAGTGAGGTTTCCTATCGAGCAGATTTATACAGAGAACATTATAAATAAATAATAAAAAACTTGCAAATTAAATACAAAAGTATTACATTTAAAATTCAAAACTTAAAACTATGGAAAAACAAAAAACTTATCAATGTATAGAACACAACGAAATATTCTACATTCACGCACACAATTTAGATGAAGCAAAAGAATATGCCTCGTGGTATGGCGGAAGTGTAATTAAAGAAATCAAATAACTATGGATTTAAATTCTATGAAAAAATATTGTATGCAAGTTGATATGGCTTGTGAAGTAGGAACAGAAAAAGAAATTGAATGTTACTATGAAGATATTGCATTTGAAAAACTACTACATATATATATACAATACAACGGACTTAAATGCTATCAACAAGAAGAACCAGAAGATTATAAAAATTTCTACTCGATAGATTTAATTACATTATTAAAAATTTTAACCAAAACTAAATAACTATGGGACTAGATATGTACTTAACTAAAAAGATTTATATAAAAAATTGGGAACACACCTCAAAAGAATATAGATCTAAACTATCACTTAAAATAGGTGGTAAAAAAATTGACACAAAAAAAGCAAAGCATGTAGAATTAGAGGTGGCGTATTGGCGCAATGCAAATATGATTCATCAATGGTTTATTGAAAATGTGCAAGAGGGCGTTGATAATTGCGCGCAATACTATGTAGATTATCAGCAACTTGTCGAACTATATAAAATATGTGTTGGAGTAAAAGAATTGTTTGAACAATATGGGGCTTCAGAAGAATTTGAAAAACTAGCTAAAGAAGTTTTACCTAACTTCTTCATTTCCGTATCAATCCTCAACTATGAATATGCAGAGGAATATATGACTGACATTGAAAGCACTATTGAGCAGTTAAAAGATTTAAGTAAAGATGAAGAATATTATTATCAGTCAAGCTGGTAGTATAAAACCGAACAACTATGGGAAACACAAACTTAATTATAGGCGACTTTTTTTTCTGTGATATTGAGTATCAGAAATATGATGAAAACGGAATACCGCATGGGTGGAAAACTCAAAAAGAAATTAAAGAAGAAATTAGATCTAAATATTTAAAATTTAAACAAAACAACCTATGAAAGATATTAAAAAATATTCTGTATGGGTGGGCGGTACAGAAGTAAACGATTATCTGCTCACTCATAAGAAAGCAAAAAATTTAGCTTTTGAGTACAAAGTAAACGGATATGATGATGTATCTGTTCAAGAAATTAAAATATTATTGTGATTTTCATGATAAGTTTAGTTTAATTGTTAATTGAGATAAGGAGTTGTTGTTCGGCTAAATCAACAACGTAATAAGATTCTGTTTGGCGTGTTTCTTTCTCTAAATCTCTTAAAACCCAACAACCTATGAGAACATTTGAAATATATACCTTTAAAGAAAGAGAATTTATAATTGACACTCTAAAAAAATTTTTTAACGAAGAAAGTGATACCAATCTTGATCAATTATGGGCTTTAATACATTGGCACGATATATTAGAAGAAGAAGAATTGGAAAGATTAGAAAAAATATTTGAAAATGTAAAAGAAATAACAATAAATTCTTTACATAAATTTGAATTACATAAAATTAAAAAAACCCAACAACCATGAATAAAATAGATAACGAAACATTTAAACAAGTAGTAACCGAAGTCGCTTGTCAAATAACGACAGAAAGGTTTGGGGAAAATACTTGGATAGCCAAACAAGATGATCAGGCGGTACTTGAATATTTTGAATATTCGCCTGAAGCACAAGAATATTTCAACAATAAATATGATGAAATAGAACACTTATTAATAACCGATTTAAATTTAAAAATAAAATGGTCGTAGTATATTTTGAAACACCCAATCTTTCTTCTGATTCATATTATAGTGAAAAGGTGGCAACATTTGAAGATGAAGAAGTGTATTTACAATGTTTAGATGTATTAAAAGAAGTGGCTAAAGAACACTCATTAATAGTAACAGAATCAATAATTTAAAATAAATAAAATGAAAGTAAAAATTCAACAACGAAGTGTGTATCATAAATTTGCAGAGATAGAAATTGATGTGCCAGATACACTAACAACAGAAACAATACACGATTACCTAGACACAAGACAAGATATTGACACCAAGATAGATGAAGCAATGCTGAAAGCAGAGATAGAATATGGATTTGGAATAGAATGTAATAACGGAATGGAAGAATATGGATCAGAATCTGAATGGCGATTTGAATGTGAGGATCTAAAAACGGGGGGGCATTTATAATGGAAAACTATATGAGTAAATCAAAGGGGCAATGCCCCGTATGTAAAAGCCATGACATAAATTATGATACCTTTGTGTTTGAGGGCGATTACGGATATTACCCGTATGAGTGCAATGATTGTGGCAACAGAGGAAAAGAATATTATTCATTTGTGTATGATATAACAAGTACAAGAATTACTGATGAACATGCACAACAAATTTTAAAAACAAACCAATGACAAGTAAAGAAGATTTAATGCAACAATACAGACAAATGATTGAGGCATTGCAAACAGAGAACAAAAACTTAAAGCAACGATTAGATTGGTACAATGATTTCGTTGACTATGTACAACAACAATCGACCAACATATATAATGAAGCGTGTGTTCATGCGGATTATATGGAAGAAACGATACAAGATGAAATGCAAGATGAGAAAGCTGATTGATAACTTTGGGGATTTCTGGATAGTTCAAGAAGGTGAAATAAAACTTTATGACTATGCTTTTAATCACGACACTGGTGATGTCGTTGTTGTAGAGTATGATGACAACGAAGAACTTGATTTATATTATTATAACGAAACTCACACTAAAGTAAAATTATATGAAAAAAATAATACAGACATTACAACAGACACTGGACTTTGTTGATACAAAAGACAGAAACAAACTGCAAAGAATTATTAGAGATCTAAAAACAATCCGAATCAGAACAGAGAGAAAGGTTGAAAGACAAAAGGACACGATTGGTTGTGCGATTAGTTTTTTTGGAATTTTAATCTTAATTTTATTAACGATGATATATAAATTATGGACTACGATAGTTGGTTAGTGTGGCAAGAGCATGAATATAGAGGGTGGAATGATCCCGACTATACATGTATGCATTGTGAAAAACCTATTGCCAAAGAAGGTTACTGCTCTGATGATTGCTTTCGAGCAGATTTAATGTAAAATTTATTTTGAACTATTGCAAAATTTTTGTATTTTGCTTGACTAAAATTTAATTTAATGAAAAGAAAAATATTTGATAAGTATGTCGAAGTAGTGGAAGATGTACTTGAAATTTCCAAAGATGACATTTTTACTAAAACTCGAAAGAGAGAGAATGTTGAAGCACGAGATTTATTGTTTTATTTATGCGCTCAAAGAAACATGAGGGGTAACTTTATTCTTGAAAGGTGTAAAGAAAATGGACTTGAACTTGATGATAGTCAGATCACTAGAGGTAAAGCAAAAGTCGAGGACTTAATCAATACAGATCCTGACTGGAAACAACTAATCAACAAGATTATAAATGACTAGAGAAGAGGTTTGGAAACAAGCGCAAAAACAACATGGAGTAGCATCTTTGTTTGATAAGGAGTGTGATTCATATATATATAAAGGTGTAAAGATTATGAAATGCAATGGTGTGTTTAGGATTTTTAATACCAAAATGAAAGGCGATTTTTATCAAGAGATTACAGAAGATCAATACAAAATGTTTGAAGAACATGGGTTTGAATATGGAGTATATAATGTAATGACTGACAATCTGCAAAATAGTTTGGACAGGATAGCAAATAAAATTCAACTAGAAATAAACATAAGAAACAATACTAGGCATTACAATTCATTGAAAGACATGAGGGGTAAAGTTTTAAAAAAGTTTCTTGAAGCAAAAAATTATAAAGAAAAATTAATTAATAATGGGAAAAATGAAATCAACATTTAAAGAGCTTGCATCTATTGACATACGTGATAAGGTGCAAAAGAAAACACAATTTGATTATTTATCTTGGGCTTATGCTTGGGCAATAGTCAAAGACAAATATCCTGATTCTGTTAGAACAGTTTACGAAAGTGAACACACAGGTTTAAATTATTTTACTGATGGCAAAACAGGATATGTAAAAGTTGGTGTTACAATCAACGGATTAGAGCATATAGATTATCTGCCTATTTATACAAACAAAAATGAATCACTTACTATTGATCGTATCAGTTCAAAACATGTCCAAAAAGCTATTCAAAGAAGCACAGTTAAGGCAATAGCAATGCATGGATTGGGGCTTTCATTGTGGGCTGGAGAAGATTTGGTAGATGTAAGCGAAAAGGTAATCGAGCCTGTTGTTATAGAAAAAATAGAAGATGCCTACATATATGGATCTGCAAAATTTCAAAACACACTTGATGTTTATAGAAAAAATTTAGGTCATAGTGTTGAAGCTGTATTAAAATCAGTAAAAAACAAACACAATCCTGATCCAAAAACATTACAAAAACTAAAAGAAGAACTCAACAAAATAAAAGATGAACAAGAAAAAACTAAAGGAAATACAAAGTCTGTTAAGCAAACTAGAAAATAGTACGGACTGGATAATGCAATCAAATATTAATCTAATACTTAATTCAAATGAGCGAAAAAGAAATACTTGAAAGATTAAATAATGATGAGGATTACTATGGGGAATATGGTAAACAATTTTTATCTCAATCCAAAATTGACACTATAATAAATGCTCCTTACGATTTTTATAATGATGAGGTTTACGATCATTTAAGTATTGCAAATTTAGAATTTGGTACTTACTTTCATGCATTGATGTTAGAGCCATATAAGGCAGAGCTTTATGATTTTATTGATGTTAAGTCAAGAAGAACAAATAAATTTAAAGAGGCTTGGAAAGAAAACAAAATGGTTCTTACGGTAGAGGAACACCAACTCGCAATGGAGTTGGCAAATATAATGCAAAGCAATGATGAGTTTGCTCCATATATATATGATGATCTAAACACATATGAAACTCCTGGCCTAATTAAAATTCAAAATACTATTTGGAAAGGAAAAGCTGATGTTGTAACACCACATTCTGTAATTGACATAAAGACAAGTAGTAACATACAAAGGTTTGAATATAGTTTTAAGGACTACTATTACTCTTGTCAAGCTTGGCTGTATGAAAAAATGTTTGGAAAGCCAGTGGTATTTTTTGTGGCTTGTAAAAAAACAAAAGTGTTAGGCAAATATCAAGTTACTTCGGACTGGGCAAAACAACATGGCGAAGATAATGTGTTGAAGGCAATAGAATATTATAATAAATATATCATAGGCGATGAACAATTCTATGTTGAAAAAGATTTATAATTGGTTTATTAAAACCAAAGAATTTGAATTGTGGGTTAAAGTTCCAATGACTTGCAAATCAAAAGAAGATAAGACTGAAATTATCTTGAACTTAATAGATTTATTGGAGCGAAACATAAAAGTAAAACCATGAGTAATTACGTACACAAAGAAGGAAAGGGGAGTTTGTTTGTGAATGAAAACAGAACAGACGAAAACAACCAACCTCATTACACTGGCGGATGTAAAGATCCAAACGGGGTTGATTGGAAAATTTCTGCTTGGGTTAATAAATCAAAGGACGGAAAGAAAAGTTATTTAAGTATGAACTTTGAAACACCTAAAGCAAAAGAAGAAACTACGAGTGTAGGCACACAGGAAGATGATTTATCAATCAACTTCTAAAATTTAGTTAACAGAGAATGGGTGCGAAAGTTTAAGATTGCACTTCTATCAGCACCCTATCTCTTTTTAATTTACATTAACAATTGAATCAAAAAGAAATTACAATATTTAAAAATATAAAGGACACCTCAACTCCTTTTTACCGACCACTATCTTTTATTCTTCAACGTATAGAGGCGGGTAAGTCAAAAGAATTGATTCAAAAGATTCGTAAAGAAAAAGACAAAACAAAAAGAAATTTATTAAAACAAGAACTGCCAGCCATTTGTTTTTCTGGCAAGTTTCAAAAAAGAAATGATGATTCGTTGGTTGAGTACAGCGGTATCATATGCTTGGACTTTGACGGATTCAAAACTAAAAAAGATGTAGAGGATTATAAACTGTCTTTAATGGATAACGATATAGTACATTCTGCATTTCACTCCCCTAGTGGTTATGGACTAAAGGTATTGGTCAGAGTACCAGTTGATCCTGACAACCATTCAAGTTATTTTAAAGCATTATCAAAACAATTTAACAATGAATATTTTGATTCGACTAGTAAAAATATAAGTAGAGTGTGCTACGAATCCTATGATCCATTTATATATATAAATGATGAAAGCAAAGTCTTTGATGAAATAATTGAGGAAGAATTTGAGGAAAAAAATACACACACCAGTGTTCCTGTCTTTCCAATAACAAATGAAAATAAAATTGTAGAAATCCTAATGAAGTGGTGGACTAAAAAATATGGATTGGTTGAAGGGGAGCGCAATAACAATGTTTATATTTTGGCTTCTGCTTTCAATGACTTTGGTATAAACAAAAATTTAGCTGAATATATTATGAAAGATTTTGAAAGCCAATCATTCACAGCTTTAGAAATCCAAACAACAATAGACTCGGCATACAGAAATGTAGGAAACTTTGGTACAAAATTTTATGAAGATGAGTCGAAGATAAACGACATAAAAAAAAAATTAAAAACCGGCGAATCAAAACAACAGGTAAGACAATACCTGAAAACCCAAAACGTAAGCAGTGAAGCAATAGATCAAATCATTTATGACTTTGATACTCAAAGTTCCAATAAAATATTTTGGCACAAAAGCGAGAAAGGTAAGATCACAATCATACATAATTTATTTAGAGATTTTCTACATCTAAACGGGTTCTATAAATATACACCTGAAGGGAGTAAGAGTTCTATATTTGTAAGGGTTGAAAACAATCTTATTGATCATACAAGCGAAGATGAAATAAAAGATTTCGTGCTTCAATATTTAGATTCATTAGAAGATAAATCTATATACAATTTTTTTGCTGATAAGACTAGGTATTTCAAAGACGACTTTTTATCTATGTTGAAATCTGTTGATGTTTATTTTATTGCAGACACAAGAGATACAGCTTATTTATATTTTCAAAACTGTGCTGTAAAAATTACAAAGAATGACACCACTATAATAGATTACTTAGACTTGGAGGGGTTTGTATGGAAAGACCATGTAATTCATAGGGTATATCAAGAGTGTGAAGATACGCATTGTGATTTTAAAACATTTATATTTAATGTTTGCAACAAGGATAAAGTTAGGGTGAAGTCTATGGAAAGTACCTTGGGTTACCTCTTACACGCCCACAAGAATTTATCATATTCACCAGCTGTTATATTGAATGACGAAGTAATATCTGATCAGCCTAACGGTGGCACTGGTAAGTCCTTGTTGGTCAATGCTTTAGGTCAAATGAAAAAGCTTGTGATTATTGATGGCAAGGCGTTTGCTTTTGAAAGATCCTTTGCTTACCAACTTGTGTCAGCTGATACACAACTGCTTTGCTTTGATGATATAAAAAAACATTTTGAGTTTGAAAGATTGTTTAGTGTAGTTACTGAGGGTATCACATTAGAAAAGAAAAACAAAGATGCAATTAAGATTCCATTTGAAAAATCCCCAAAACTAATATTGACAACAAACTATGCAGTAAAAGGAGCTGGTCAAAGTTTTGAAAGAAGAAAATGGGAGCTTGAATTTAAACAACATTACACCACTACACACACTCCGTTTATGGAGTTTGGTAAATTATTTTTTGGAGATTGGAGTGAGCAAGAGTGGTGTGCGTTTGACAATTATATGATTGAATCTTTGCAGTTATACCTACAAAGTGGATTAATCAAAAGTGAATTTGTTAATTTAAAAATACGAAAGTTGTCAGCTGAAACATGCCATGAATTTATAGAGTGGTGTGGTTTATTGAAAGGAACACCTGGATCTGATAAACTTAAATTTAATGAGAAGTTATATAAGCATGAGTTGTATTTAGATTTTATACAAGACAATCCTGACTTTGCTCCAAAAGCAAAGATGACAGTTTCAAGAGTAAAGTTTTATCAGTGGCTAGTGTCTTACGGTATATATGCGACAGGCACAAACCCTGACGAGGGTAGGGACAATAAGAGCAGATGGATAATGTTTAACGATGAAAATAAACAGATAACAGATGAGGCAAAATCCGAGTTGGATTTCTGATTTTAATTGGTGTGTAGATAATGATTGGCAAGTATATATTGTACCAGGTACTTATAAAGATCACCGCATTGCAATCCGTAAGGGTGGTATATCAGCGCACGGCAAGGATTATTATAGAGATATATATGGAGCAGAATATTATAGCAGTGAAATTGTTGGCAGTAAAACTTATAAGACACAAAAGGATGCAATGGAAGGGCTTAAAAATGTTTACAGTCAACTAAGAAAAAAATATGAGGTTAAAACCATTTGAATACAGAGACTATCAAAAGAAAATAATAAACCAAGGCACGGGTATATTGCTTCGCAACAAGCTTTTGTATTTAGCCATGGAGGTTAGAACAGGTAAAACTCTTACCAGCTTAGGTATTTGTAACAACCTGTATGTAAACAATGTATTATTTATTACCAAGAAAAAAGCTATTAGTAGTATTGAGAGCGATTACAGTATGCTGTTACCTAACTTTGAGCTTGAAGTAATTAATTACGAAAGCTTACATAAAATTAAAAAAAGAGGGTGGGATGTAATAGTGTGTGATGAGGCGCATAGTATGGGCGCTTACCCTAAACCAAGTAAACGCGCCAAACAAGTTAAAGAGTTGATACAGATTAATAATCCGTATTATATATTGCTATCCGGTACCCCAACACCTGAGTCATATTCCCAAATGTACCACCAAGTTTATGGGCATCCGGATAATCCTTTTAAAAAATATAATACTTTTTATAAGTTTGCTAGACTCTATGTAAACATTACTTTAAGGTATCTTCATGGGTTTAACACTAAAGATTATTCTGATGGAAACATAGGAATTATACACGCCATGAAGCCTTTCACAATTTCCTATACACAAAGACAGGCGGGGTACAAAGTAAAAACAACTGAAACAATTTTAACTGTACCTATGTCTAAGGACACCTATAAGCTGTGTAAAAGATTAAAAAAGGATTTAGTTATTCAAGGTAAGGATCAGGTTATTCTAGCTGACACCGGTGTAAAGTTGATGAGTAAACTTCATCAAATGTATTCCGGCACAGTTAAATTTGAAAGCGGTAAGTCCATGGTGTTTGATTCTAGTAAAGCTAAGTTTATTAAAAGAAGATTTAAAGGTAAAAAGATTGGAATCTTTTACAAATTTACTGCAGAGTTGAGGGCATTGCAAGAAGAATTTGGCGACGAGCTTTGCACTGACCTTACAGAATTTCAAAACACAAACAAGCATATTGCACTTCAAATTGTTAGCGGTAGAGAAGGAATAAGTTTAAAACAAGCGGACTGTCTTGTTTATTATAATATAGATTTTAGCGCCACATCTTACTGGCAATCAAGAGATAGGATGACCACGAAGGACAGATTAAAAAATGATATATACTGGATCTTTAGCAAAGACGGAATAGAAAGACAAATTTATAATGCAGTGTCAAAAAAGAAAGACTACACCTTGCAACATTTCAAATCAGATTTCTTATCTTTATAGTATGACTGAACAGCAGATTCAAGCAAAAAGAATTAAGCAGTTGGAGTCAGCTGGTTACTACGTAATCAAGTTAATCAAGACAAATAAAAACGGCATACCCGATGTGATAGCAATACCACCTGGGGCGCCTGTTGTTTTTTCAGAAATAAAAAAACCCAATGGTAAAGTATCAAAACTACAAGAGTATAGATTAAAAGAATTGCAGGAGTATGGGTTTACAGTCGAAATATATAGAGGAGAATAATGTTGAGGTAGAAGATTTATTCATTGAAAACATTAGAGGGTTTGGAATCAAGAGAGCTATATCTATATCCAAGTATTTAGAAGGACTTATATCTCAGGTTGAGATTGATGAGCAAGCGCAAATTATAGGAGGAGCGTTAAAAATAAAATCAGAAGTAATTTATTTTGAGGTAGAATTTTTGAAATATCTAACTAATTCATTAATTTTAATAGACATTCGTGAGATAGACGCAAATGATTATTTAGATTACATAAATGCAGGACACTATTTAATATATGAGAAAAGCAACCAAGCGTTTTAAGATTTTAGATATATATAAAGAAGATCCTAAGACTCCTATTCAAGATATAGGCGCTATAACTAATAGTTCAGAACTTTATGTTAAAAGTGTTATTGCTGACTATCACACTCAATTAGTTTCATATTATGATGTATGTTTGGCTCCAAGCTTTAGTGATGATAATACCTTTTATCTTTTTACTGAAAATGGTGAAGAAAAAAAATTCAAACTCCACCAACAAGTAGTTTATTCGGACGAAATATTTACGCAATTAGAAAAATTTTATTTACAATCTAACTTAGGTATTAAAGAATTTGCAAAATTTCTTTAAATTTTTTGTGTATTTATTAAAATATTTTATTAACTTACAGTAAAACTAACTACACTTTACGGGAATACGATATTATATTATGGATATAAAGTAAATGAGTGTAAAAAATTCATCAGGCGTCAACTTTGTTTACATCAATAAATTGATGGAAGAGATTCACGACCGATCTGATGAAATTTACGAAGCTCTAGCGGATCAAGATTATCCCAACTTAGATCACAGCATAAACTCTCTAATCCATCTACTTAAACAAACTCAATTAAATTACCAGGATGAAATCTAAACCTACTAAAACCTATGGTAGAAGGCTACGCCTATCTCCACAGGAAGAAGAGCTAATACTTGAGTATCGCTCAAATGCATTTGTTAATGTAAATGAAAATGAAAACTCAGAGCTACGTAAACATTTAAATGAAAGAGGAATTCATCCTGACTCTGTTGTAAGTGTGAAGCATTGGCAAAGCGCTTCAGGTGAGTACAGATTTTCAATTGTAACTAAAGAAGATTATGGTTTAGACGAAGGGCAGATGATGAAGAATGTAAATAAATTTATACATGATCACGCGCCTACGTATAAAAATATAAAAAGATCTAAAAGCAAAGAGCCGCATTTACTGGTAATAAATCCAGCTGACATACACATTGGCAAATACGCACAGGAGGTAGAAACAGGAGAGGAGTATAATACAGATGTGGCGTGCGAAAGAGTAATTGAGGGTATAAAAGGTTTGCTTGCTAAGTCAATCGGGTTTGATATAGATAAAATATTATTTTGTATTGGCAATGATGTGTTGCATGTAGACAATGTATACAATACTACAACCAAGGGGACAAGACAAGACACAGATGGTAAATGGTGGGAGCATTACGAAATAGCTTTAAAACTGTACGTTAAGTGCATTGAGATGCTTAGAGTTGTGGCGCCTGTGGATGTAGTACACAGCATGAGTAATCATGACTATCAATCAGGATTTCATTTAGCTCACACACTACAAGCATGGTTCAGAAAAGCCAAGGATATAACTTTTGATATTACGGTAAACCATAGAAAATATTATCAATACGGAAACTCTTTAATAGGATTAGAGCATGGTGACGGCGCCAAGCTTTCAGACCTACCCTTACTAATGGCTCAAGAAAAACCATCTATGTGGGCTAAAGCTAAAAGAAGATATTGGTATTTGCATCATCTTCATCATAAAATAAAACATAAATGGTTAGACGGCAAAGATTTCATAGGGGTAACCGTTGAATATTTAAGAAGCCCATCATCATCTGACAGCTGGCATAATCGTAAAGGATACACTGGAGTTCCAAAAGCCGTGGAAGGATTTGTTCACCATATAAACCACGGCCAAGTAGCCAGGCTTACACATTTTTTCTAATATTTAATTGTAAAGTTTTTGCAGAGTATTTGCATAATTCAAAATAATTACTTATCTTTGTAGAAACTTTTATTAACTTAAATTAAATATTATGAAAACAATTGACTTTACAATTGGTCGTAAAAAAAATGGCCGAGTAGTTAACACAACAATTTATCATCCAAAGAAATGTATCAACAAAGACGGGACTTGCTCTCCTTTAAAATCAACATTTGTGGGCATAGGATCTAAAAACATAGGAATCACTTTTATATATATGAAAGCGAATGGAGATCCTAGAGTAGTAAAAAAACCCTGGGGTAATTCGCCTAAATATTATTTTGGCATTAGCAATTCTTTTGACAAAGCAAAAGCAAATGTTTGGAAAAATTACAACATTAGAGTTCCTGCTTTAAGTAACTTTGAGAAATATAAATTCAAGCATTATGCTAATGATGAGTTGAATGAAAAGTTAATTAAGCCTGCTGCTTATATTTTTAATGAGCAGTTTAGTTAATGTAACCACCCTCGCTTCGGCGGGGGTTTTTATTTTAATTAGCCTTCCTAGTATTTTTGCTTTTAGCTTCTCTTAATTGGTATCTTGTCAGGGTACCAAGTTCCGCTGGTAATAAACCTAGGTTGTATAACAATGAAGGTATTACTGATGTCTTTAATCTTTCTTGAGACTCTTTGCTTATCCTTCTTTTATTTCCAAAACGATCCGTAAATACTCCATCTCCAAATGCGAGTTCAGCTATTTCAATAATTTCACTTCCTCGAGTAAGTGGAATACCAAACTGCCCGGTAACATCTGAAATTTGTAGCTTACTAGTGTCACTATCAAAAAATATTTTCTCATCATCTCCAGTGATAGCGCTCATGGTTTCATTAATGCCTTTTAAAATAAGGCGGTCAACAATTGGGTGAGCAACAGGATTTAAAAATTCAGTAACTATATTTCCTTTTCTGCCTTTTATTATATTATTAATTCGTTTTTTTCTTTTTTCCTCATCATCATCATATCCAATTTTAGACATCATAGCGGTTATTAATCCTCCGATAGTTTGAAATGCAGCTATTTCTACACCTGCTGAGGCAATAGACAGGGCAGCTCTTTGCTTTTCTGATTTACTAGCGGTCTTACTAAAAAGCACAGGTACATCTGTATATATCCTGGTTTTTAAATTCATTGCAAAAGATGCAAAAGGAAGTATTAATTGCCTGAATCTCTTTTTATATACATTGTCTGACTTGAAAAACTCACCAAACATATCAGCGCTAGAAATATTTTGTTGTAGATCAACTTGAGCTTCAGCATATGCCAGTGCTTCTTTGTCTGCTTTATGTGTTTCCCAATCAATAGCATTAACATCAACTCCTTTTTCTTTTAATTTTTGTTTGTAATATGTAATAAAAGATACTCTAGCAATTGCTTTATCGGGATTTACTAAAAATATTTCCAATCCTAACGTATTTAATTTTTTAATTAATCTTATGGGATCTTTAATTAACTCATTAAATTGATCACTGTTTGTAAAATTTTCAAGCTTTGCTAAATCAGCGCTTGATAAACCACCTCTTATAGCTATAGATGTGCCAACAGAGTCAATCCATTTTTGAAGAGGAATGTTAGTAAAAGAAGTAATATCTAAATTTCCTTTCGAGTTTATAATCGTGTTCAATGCAACAGGCAATACTTGTTTTACAGGCTGGAATATTTGTATTAAAGCTCTACCTACACCCAAGTTTGCAATTAAATCTAATCCTTTAGACACCAATCCTGCTTCTTCTTTAGGTAAATATCTTTGTTTTTTTGCGCTGTTAATATAGCTTACTACTTTATCTACAACTAATTTTCTAACCTTTTCATCTGGAATTAATTTATTAAGCTCTGGGGATTGAACGAATCCTTTTATTTGATTATAAGCAGGAGATGTTTGTATGTCCATTTGAGCAGCCTCCATAGAGTTTGACATATTAGAATCAAAATTAAAGTTGACTACTCTGTTGCCTGGTAGTTGTTGTGGTTTAGTAGATTCAAATAACACTCCGGCTTTCTTGTTGAACAAAGTGCCTGAAAAAGATCCGAACGCACTTTCATTGTCTAAATCAACCTCTACATCTGCTTCAAATACTGAAAATTTATCCGGTGTATAGTTAACATCATTGCCTAATATCTGGTTATATATATTGTAACTTGTTTGAGCAAGCTCTGGATATACTTTAGCCCATTCATTTTGCCAGAATGCAACTGCGTCTTTATTAACCTGATCAAAAGCATTTTCTATTTCAGATGAGCTTTCAGCGTTTTTAATCTTGTCATATATCTTTTGTAAAATTTCAGCTGTTTCTTTCTGCTCTTTATTTCCTCTTTGGTATTTTGCGATAGACTGCTCAACCAATCTTAATCTTCTTTTGAATTCTTTTTTACTGGAATCTATATCTCCGCTAGTAGTTCTAACTAAAAAAGCATATAAGCCTCTTTCTATATTATTTCTTGTCGAATCAAATGCCTCATTGTTTGGTCTTAGTTTTCCAAACTTTTTTACATAATCTTTTACCATGTTATTGGTGTTAACTATAGCCTTTGCTTGACCACTAATAAAATCCCTAAGCCCACTTTTAATTTGAAAATCTATATAATTATCTAAACTACCTAATATTGTTTTCAAGGTCATAGGTAATGTTGCAATTTGTTTTAAATAAGGAATAACTACACCTTCGTATAATGCTTTGAATTTGTTTCTCGGCTTTACGGTTTTATTATCCTTTACCATTTGTGATACGTTAGAAGCTCCAGTATTATTATTAACTACTGTCTCCATGCCACCAGTGTTTCTGTTAACAATAAAACTATTTAATGCATCAACTGCTTTGATTACATCTTTGATTCCCATTACTGACAAATCCATGTCCATAAATCTTTTTACAATAGATTTTTGAGCTGCAGTTAAATCTAATGGGTTTCCCGTTGCTGCATCTACACCACTTGACAGCATTTGCTTAATGGTTTCAGAATATTTTTTAAACATGGTTGTTACAGCTTTACGAATAATTGACTCGTCTTTTACGCTAGGGGTTTCTTGTTTGTTTAAATAATCCATCATCTGACCATAGGTCATATCCTTTGGATCTATTCCGGTCATGGCTTCAAACTCATCTCTCATTGTGGCGAGTATTTCAGCTTTTTCTTTTTCCAATTGATTATCTGCAAACGCATTTATCTTTGCAAGGTCAGCAATTCGTTTTTGTTTCAACTCACCTTTTAACACCCTACTTGATTTAGATCCATCTACAAGTTCTTGAGCTAACTGATTATACAAATCAAGATCTTCCACATATATAGGATCTATGAGTGCAAAGTTTTTTGCAGCTGCCGCAATAGCTGCATCTATGGTTTTACTTTTACCAATCTTTTTTAATTGCTGTCTGAATGTGTTAGCTGTTTTTAATTTAAAAATACTATCAGCATCTGTAAGAGCTTTTTTTGTGTATAAAATAAATCTTTCAACGGCTAACGGACTATCCACATTTAAAGTCAATGCTCTTTTTGCTAACACAAGCGCTTGTTTTGCTGACAGCGTACCTTGTTTAGCTGCCTCCCTTATGGCTAAAGCAACTTCTCTTTTTATTTTATTTTGTTGACTCTTTGCTTCTCGAATTGCTTTTTTAATTTCAGTAGATATTTTTCTAAGTAACGTAGTTGATGTAGCATCTGTGGTCGTAGGCTTTTTCTTTTTTTCAACAACCCTATCCTGTGTAGTTGTTTCATCTACCTCAACATCTTCATCTACCTCAACATCTTCAAGCACTGTAACAGTAACATCTTCGTCTGCAGTTGTATCTGTTTCAGTAACAAAGTCTACTGCGCCTGTAACGATAGGGGCGTCAGTACCTTCTTGATCTACTTCTGCTTCTATCTCGTTTATAATATCAAAGTCTGTATCCTGTAATACTTCACCGCTCTGAAGTTTTTTAGCGACCAAAGCTAAAGCTCTTAATACTCTGTCAGGATCCTTGGCTAATTCTTTTTTTGCTTTACCTAAACCCAGAAGGTCACTAATTTTGTTTACAAAATTAACTACAACTTTCAACGCTTTAGAATTTCTACGAACTCGATCAAACCTTTCAGCAAGAAAACCTAGAGTTTCAGCCAAGAATTCTTCAGTTTGTTCCCCCCTTGAATACTGTTTAGAAAACCTAACCAATTGATCACCTATAATCTCAAGTTCTCGATCTTTAGAATTTTTTAAAGTTTTTTGAAGTTCTTTGACCATCTTGTCAGTAACTCTCCTAATTTTTTCTTTGTTTCTGCCGAATTTTTTGTATAAAACTGCATGAAATAATTCGTGTACAAGAGTTTCTATGCCTTTGTCATAGCTGAGATCGCTAACATCAATAAAAATTGCAGTCTTTCCATCTTTAGTAACTCTAAAAGCTCCTATTGAATTACTTTTTTTACCTCTTAACCTGGCATAATCTGCTTTAGTTTCTGCTAAAACAATCTTAGTATTCGGTAAAATCTTACCTAATAAATTAGCAGCTCTCTTAAGGGTTCTCATTTTTTTATTGAAGAGCTGTGTGATTTCACTTTTAATTTGCATGAATCTTCTTTTGCCCTCTGGTGTTTTAGTATTGAGTCCTTCAGCTTTTGTTTGTGCGCTTGCCTTACGGGATATACTTTTATTTCTGCCTTGTGTGCCTACAGTCGTAACATTTTCATTTTTAGCTTCAGCTTCATTAAGTAATTCATCTAGTTCTTGCTCGGCTTCTTGCTCGGTCACCGCTTCTACTTCAGCAGTTAATTCATCTTCAGGGGTTACTTCCGTCTCCGTTGTCGTGTCGACTGTACCTTCGGCTTGGGTGTCAGCCTCTCCGGTAGGCTGCTGAACTTGACCGGGTACTCCTTCAGCCACTTCCGTAGTAGTTGTGGATTGGTCTTGGCTAGTTTGCGCCACTGCGCTCTGCTCCGTACTGGCATCTTGTTGTTGTTTTAAAAGTTCTTGTTTTTTATTTGATATATCTTGCTCGGTAAATCCTATTAATTCTTCACCTCTTTCCTTTCTACCTTCGTTATCTTTTGCTATTGCGTCAATGGCTTGTTGATCTGTAATGGTTTGTTCTTCTTTTATTTCTGGAGAAGGTGATGTCTTTTTACCTGCAGCTTTATCTGATATACGCTTGACTTCGTTGTCAATCGCTTCTATTCTTGTTCGAGTATCTTTATTAAAAACTTCATCTTGAGTTTTCAATAAGTCTTGTAATCTGGCTTTTTCTGCTAACAAGTTAGTTAGTTTGATGGCATCAGAACTATTTCTTAAATTTTCTGGTAATTTATTTTTGTATTGATGATAGTTCTTTACTTCGTTAACAATTTTATCCGCACCAATTTGATCAATTAATCCTTGCTCCACATACATCTTCATATATTTTTGAAACAATTCTTGATTAGATCCTAGTCTATTGTAGAAAGTAACCCTAGATGTATTTACCCTGCCAGCTCCACCAAGTAAACCGGCTGAGGCAAAAGCAGCAATAGTGTTGTTTATAACACTTGTTTTAGTAAACACAGGTTTAAATAATTCTTCCCCCAGTTCTTTATTAATTTTTCTTCTTGCATAATCTTCTGCAAATAATTCTGTAGATTCCTGTATAGCCTCAAAAGTTCCCTCTACGGCTGCGCCTTTTAAAAACTGTAAAACTTTATCAGGGATGTTGTCGGTGGTTTTGTTTTTAATTAAATATCTAGCTATTTGTTTTGGTGATGTTCTAGCGAATAATTGTTGAGCGCCAAAGTTCGGAGAAATAGTTACAGCGGCTAATGATCCTACAACACTAGTTGTGGTAGCTATTTCATCAGCATACTTTTGAGCCATTGGTTCCGGTAGACCTAAACTTCTAGCTTCTTCTAGCGCTTGGTTGTATGTTGTAGAATAAATTACCGCCCCTGTGCTAATCATAGCATTAGCCCTCATGGTTGCTGTTTTGCTTAATGTGTTAACGCCCATTGAAGTCGCAAGCTTTCCCCCACCTTTTAAAACCGCTCCAACTCCTTTCATTCCTCCTATCTGAACCACCAAATTTCCCAGGACATTTGCTCCTGTGGCATAAGTTCCATACAAACTTACGGTAGATTCTGTTTTCTTAGAAGTTCTAGCTTTATTTCGTATTTCATTAATATCAATTCCTGCTTGCTCACCAAAAAAAGCAACGTCCACTTCTCGTTCTTCATCTATCACTTGACCTTCTGGGGTTACTATATATTTTTTCCCATTATGCATCACCACCTTTCCCGAAGCGTACGAATATATAGAGTTATCTGTCCACAATAAATTATTCAAACTACGATGTATACGTAAATCCTCTGCCAAGGGATCTAACCCAAACTTATCTAAAACCATAGATGTTACATCTACTGCCGCCCCATATCCGCCTTCTAAAACTTCTCTAACACCCACATATCCCCCGTGCAAAACATCACCTGGATTATACAAGCCCATATCTCCAGAAACGTATTCATCTGCAAGTCTCTGTTTTTTCTGATACATATAGTTGTTTAAAAACGGTAAGTTCTGACGATTGAATTGACCAAAATTTATTACTAAATTTTTTCTATCTTCTGTAAGTTTATCAATCGCTTCTTTATTTTTTTCTGGATTTAATTTAAGAGTCGCAATGCGATCATTAATAAACTGTACTTTGTCTTCCACATACATTCCAAGAGCTCTTGCTTTTTCCATGTCAAGTGCCAAAGCATTTCTTTCTGCATCATCTTCATCTTCATAATTTTGATTAGAATATTTTGCTAGTAAATCTAAATTCCCATCTTGAATTGCCTGAATAACTCGATTTCGTTTTCCTATTTCCACACTACTTCTGCCTATAAACGCCTCCTGTATATCAGTTAGTGGATCAGATTCATAAGACACCACATCTTCATCAATGTAATTAGTTAGTTCATTTAAGTCAAACCCTTGGATACCACTAAATAAATCTTGAACTATTTCTAATTTTTCTTGAGGAGCATCTTTCTTTTCACGCGTTTCAACAGAGCGGTTATCCTTATTGTACTTGTAAAAAGTTTCCGGAGTTATGTCTGTAAATTTTTCAAGCTCACTCATTGCTATACTATCAAATTCTTTTATTACTTCGGGGTTATCTTTAATAAGCTTTGCAAGCTCCTCTTTATTCATATAAGGGGCATTCTTTCGTATTAATTCAATTCGATCTACAAGGCTTTCCACCATAGTAGGTTGAGTGCTGCCTGGAACTGCCGGGACATCTTTTCGAGAATCATAACTTTTATCTCGACTTATGTTTATATATTTTTTAAGTAAAGGCTTTACGTTTTCCGGAAGCTCTGACATTTGTAAAACTAAGTTTGATATGTATGTAGGGGTGGCATCTGAAAATTTTTGCCCCGTCTCAGGATTAATTTCTCTTTGAGGTATTAGTAAAGTACCTGGTTTTAACTCTTCTTTTTTTCCGTAATCTTTTTGTAGCTCCTTATCTATTTTGTCAAAGAAAGCATTATCTTTTATGGCTATTTGGTTTAACTCTGGATCATCCTTAATTTTGAAATATGTTTCTTTATTATCAATTTTAATATTCAAATCTAAATCCGAAGGTAAATTTGAACTTTGATATTTGGAAGGAAATAACTCTGGAAAATTTTCTTCTTTTTTTTTTAAGCCTAGTAATACCTCAAAGGATTTTTGAGAGTTTTTATATCCTTCATCTTTTGCAATATCATAAACTGTATTTAGAGCATCACCGTTTGTTTGGAGTAGCGTGTAAAATTCTGCCATATCTCCAGTATAACCTTCTTCAACTGCTAAAGAATATATCTGCTGTAATGCTTCTTCATTCATATCTTAATATTAAAAACGTGACATACGCCCTTCGCCTCCTCCGGTACGTGCCCCCTCAGGTGCTTGCTTAGCATTTATAAGATCTTGTAATTGATTTATATTTACATTTCCAGTAACGGTGTCAACTATAGTATATGTTCTACCTCCCTCAACAACAACTAAATTGCCTCCGCTATCCTGTTCTAAGTTAAGAGACTTGGTTGCGCCTTCTTTATCAGTATATCTCAGTAACGGTTCTAATTGTTGTTGATATACTTTATTCAATTGTTTTATTTCTTGCATTTTTACCGACTCTTCTTTATCTTCATCGTTTAATATTTCTTTAATCTTACCGCTATGGTCACCAGCTGCTGTAAGTATGTCTTCTGTAATAATGTTTGTTCTCGAGATTTCTTTAGGCCTGCCTTGATCTAAATTATATATATCTGAAGCATCATCAATTAATGGATTTGAATAACCACTTGTTTGGAACATGTTTCTTGCATTTTCTTCTAATCCACCTGTATATCCAGAAACTATTTCACTAAACTGCTGTGTGCTCAATTTATCTCCATAGAATAATGGGAATAATTCAGCGGTAATTTGCTCCCTTGTTTTACGATTACCATTTGGATCAGTAAAGTTAACTGGTACTGGTTGTGTCTTTCCACTAGTATATACTTCAATTCCTACATTTCTACCAATACTATCAACAATATTCTTAATCCTATCTATTCCGCTGAACTGTTGCATTAATTGTGTGGCTGAGGTTTCAACTGCACTGGCATCACCCGAAGAAAGTCCAGCTACTAATGCATACACATCACCACTATTTTTTAATGCATCACCTTGTTTTCTATCATATAATGTTAAGGCGTCAGATACTGTACCACCTGGTGATTCAATCCTGTCAAGCTGAACACTAATTGCTTGTTCTAATATTTTCTTAGCAGCATCTCTGTGTTTTTTTAGAGACTTTTTATCTGGCTGCAGTAATCCATTTGAATCTGCTTTTACCAGTATGGTGTTGCCATCTGCCTTAGATGGATCTTGAGTTAGCTCGTATCCATTTTGTGTTAATATACTTAAGAAGTCTCTACCTGTTCCCTGATTAAGCACGCCATCAATAAATGTGTCTCTTGCTTTTTCAAAATCTGGCTGCTTAGTAATATCTTCAACTGTCATTTTTGGATAAGCTTTTTTATATTTGCCTAAAGTTGATGCAAAAACTTTAGTCCCAGCCATAATGTCGTAATCTTTTGGTAAGTCTTTTTGTCTAGCATTCATATTTGTAAAACCCACTAACTTCCCATCACCTGTTTGTGAATACAATCGCCCGTCAGTATTAATTACTAATCTACTGTTTTGTATATCTGTTGCATTTTGCATGTCTTCAAAACTCATCAAAGCTAATTTGGAAGCATCTCCTGAATTAACAGTTTCAATTGCTTTAGCATAATCTTCATTAAAAGTTGCAGCTGCTTCTTGAAAGGAATTCCAATCGTCTTGCAATAATTGTGAGCTTCTTGTGTATGAATTTGGATCAAGCTTGCCTTGTTTTAATAATTTGTTTTGCATTAACAAATAATCTTTTACTTGAGTGGAGCCGTCTAAAACATATCCATTAAATGTATTGTTGCCTCCAGCTTGATAATCTCTTAAGTCTGTAAGCAGCTCATCGGTCTTGGTTTGTATATCATCCCTTTTAGCTTGTCTTTCTTGCTCAACAGATCTTAACGTGCTTACAATATCCCCTGTAATTTTCCCCCAATCTACAGGTACAAAATCGCTTCCAGGGCCTGAATCAAACATTCCTGTAAACTGGTTTCCTCTACGGTTGTAATAAGTTCTATTGTCTTGTGCCATTTTAATCTTCTACTACTGGTGAAATATTTTTAGGGCCAAAAGGATTTTCTTGTAAATATAATTCATATAAATCCATCTCAGTTCCATCTACGGTTGTAACTCCCGACTTAATTAAATCAGTTGCATCTCCATAAGTAGCAGCTGAATCAACACCGATTCCTGCTCTTTCTTCTACAAACGAAGCAAACGCATCTCTATCAAAAGTTTCACCAAGATCTTTTCCTTCTAAATATTTATCTATATTTCTTTGAAATCTATTTTCGCCGCCATATAAATTAGTCAAACCTAAAACTTCTCCACCTAATGCCGCAGCTGATTTACCAGCTCCCGCTATTGCAGCTGCTTCATTTTTTGCAGCTGCCGTTGCTCTTTGTCTAGCAGCCACTCCTTCTGCGGTTAACATGTCTAATTCTAGTTGATCTTTTTTCGCTTCTTCAACTAAAATTTTATCTTGACGATCCTTGATTTCTTTTTCTAAAACACCTCTTGTTTCTTGTTTTTCTTTTGAAACCTGTTCGCCTATAACAGGCACGCCTCCAAGTACCGCTCTTTGCCCTGAGCCTCGTACCGCATCAAGTAATTGTTTTCTCTGTCTTAAAGAGTCTTTTTGTATTTGATCTACTTTAATCATAGGCAGTTCTAATTCTAAAGACTCAATTTTACTTAATTTATCCCTAGCTTTAGCCACGGCTAAAGCAGATTCTTCATTAGCCCTATCAATAGCTCTTCTTGCTGCTGTAGCTTGTGATATGGCGCCAGCTATTCCAAATAATGCTCCAAATGCTCCTACTACTCCAAGTGCAGTTGACATTCCCGCGGATAATCCTGTTGCTGTTGTTGATCCTGCTGCGGATCCTGCTGCTGATCCTGCCGCTCCTACTCCTGACATATTAATAAATTTAAAAGATTAATAACAAAGATACAAATTTTAAGGGTAACTTTTAAACATACTGCTTTTTACGGCGAATAGTTCTGTAGGCGTGGTATCAGTATTTGTTAATGTAAATTCTAAGTAATGCCCTCTCACCCCGTGTGATTCAGCTACGCTGTTTTTAATATAGCAAATAAACGAGCCAACTGTAGGCACAGCGCCACCCGCTATAGTGGTGTCAATTGTCACTGTTTTGGAGTCGTGTGCTGCCACCGAACCTCCTAATGTAGGTGTGTTTCCAAAATAAACTGTATCTCTATCAGATATAATTGAACCAACCTCTACATCAAAAGTCAACAGCACTGCCGCTAAATCCGTAGAATCTACTGATACAACATCTCCTATACCATTCGCAGATCTTAAATTAAAGTTAACCGTATTTTCATCTGCCCTTAAAAAAGAAAACCAATCCGTTTCTTTTTGAACAAAGTAAGAGGATAGCAAACTACCACCAGGATTATGCATGTCTGAATTGTAAGTGGCTGCCCAAGCAGCATCTGATTCTAGTGATATAGTTTTAAATAATTTAACCTCTAAAGGCTTGATATTAAATATACTTGAAATGGTGGAGTTGTATTGCACGCCATAATAGTTGTTTCGTAAAGCATTTGTGTTGTGTCTGTACAACTTACCTCCCTTAAATGAATACAAATAATTATTCATGCCAATCATTTTTTCAGGTATAAATGAATAGAATGATGGCCATCCTTTTGAAGTTTCGCTATATGTTAATGTTACTGCTGCCATATTTTTATTTTATAGTGGTGCGCCACAAACCCCTGTTCCTCCATAATATAATGTTATTATTTCTCCACTAGCATTTACCTGTGCAATTCTATATGTAGTGCCTGTTGCAGTATCTTCATTTTGAACTGCACTATATGCTATAAAGCCTGGTAATCCAGCTGGCAATACAGTTAACACATCACCCGGTGCCACACTAGCAAATGCATTGTTACTTACAGTTTGTGCTTGTACAGACATCACATAATTATTGGTACATAAATCGGTAGTGCTTGACCTAACAGCTGATATGTAAATATAGTTACACGTGGAACAAGCCGCGCTTGATATTAACAATCCACTTGATTGCTCTCTTACGGTTCCACCTGAATCCTTGTAAAATCCATCGGTTGCTAATGTAGTAAGGTTAGCATCTGTATAAACTGATGTAGCTGTGCTAAAGCTCGATGTATTCAAGTAGTATGAAGAAGACGAACCTAAACAACAAGCAAGCAACGATGTAGTTCCAAATTCTAAAGTAATTGGAGCCACCCCTGCATAGTTGTATATTAAGTATAAATACGTTTGATTAGTAGGATTACTGTATGTAAAGCTGCCCTCATAGTATCCGGTTGATGGATTTGCTACAGTTGTAATATCTGTAGCCGCAGCTACTAATGCATTAATATCCGTTTGAGAAGATGTGTAAAGTGTATTAGAAACTAAGAATGAAAACTTATCTGCAGCCGGCGGAATAGTAGGCCCTGGATAACCAGATGCTGGACTAAACACTAATGTGTCAAATTCTATTTTGTTTGAAGCCATTCGCACGGCTGCTCCGCTAGGAGGGAATATACCTTCAGATTCGATACCTGTAATACTAGTGTACCTAGCCAATCTATTGGTGTCAAATGGTGTAAAACTAAAAGCTGTTTGTACGCTTTCTACCGGACTAGTAGTTGTACCATCGCTCCAATAAAACTCGTCATGTATAAATAATCCGTCATCAGAAACTGAACCAAGTGCTACATTTATAATTGTTAGCTCATTTACTGTTGGGCAATTTACTTTAAATTTAGCCGTGTATGATCCAGTAGGAGTAATTGTTATTTTTAAATTAGTTGGAGTGCCTGTGTTCTTATTAAAATTAAAACTACCAGATCCTGTAGCGGCAGGTATGTTTCCAGTGGTAGAACTCCATTCGTAATCTATGGCTACTGTACCTGTTATTACATATGTTACAACAACATTTCCTTGAGCTTCTCCTAAATTTACGTTATATATTATAGGATCGTCATAATTGTAAGGGCCAAATGTAGCTCCACATTCAACAGGTATTTCGGTGCTTGCTTGATAAGCATTAGGTAATCCAATAGTGTTAGAGCTTAATACATATTCGTTCATATACGGATCGAAAGCCCCTATTTTTTGAGTATCAGGGTAGGTAATAAAGTTATCTCTAAAATAACTTCTCATTCCTAATTCAGAAATTAAGGTAAGTTTATCCTGAATACCGCCCGTTCCTTTTAACTGAATCACAGCTCCTCTGCTTGTGTCTGTAAAATACCTGCTATCTCCGTACGCTGCAAAACTTTCAGGGTTATTGCTAATTCCATACTCTTCAATTCTAGCTACTTGAGTTCCCAATACCGCAGTTGAGGTAGCTACTACCCCCGCGCCTTCTGCTGCTTGCAAGGCTTGTTTGCTTAATAATACATTTGATATTTTATCTTCTTGTAATACTAATAAATTTGTTTCAAAAGAATGTAATATATTAATGTCTCCAAATGATTTTTCTAAATCTTTAAAGTTTGCATCACTTAAATTAAATTCATTAAATCTATTTATGTTTGTATCCGCGTTATATATTCCACTATAAGTTACACTAGCGTATCGGTTAGCTTCTTTATAATCTTCTTCTGACACAGATGTAGTTCTTTGCCCTAAATCAAAACTTGAACCATCGAGCTCGTCTAAATACTTATAGCTTTCAGCTCCGTTCCCAAAAGCAAAACAATCAAAAAATCCTAGGTTTACAATACCCGGTTGAACTGCTGTTTGATTTTGATCTCCTGTTTTGCTGCCTGATAAATGAAACCCTCCTGTTATAGTAAACACTTCGTCATTTTCATAATATAAATCTATATCAGAATTTAAAGGTTCAGTTTCTAATATTAAGGATGCGCTTCCGATATTTATAGTTATTTGTGCCGATATAGTAGTTCTTTGACCGCTGTCTCCCCCTGTTGCACTTTTAATTCCTAAAGAAACTTTGGCGCCTGCATCGGTAGCCGCTTGCAATCCTGTCCCTGGCGTGGCCGATCCAACGGTAAAAAACTTATATTCATTGTCAGATGTTACTCCAGTAGATGGAAAGAAAGGCGCTAAATCTCTATCTCCTATCGTAGTGCTGAAATTATTACCGGGGGTTACTGTTCCAGAGGCTACTCCTTCTGTAAAATCTATTCCTTCGCCAATAACAAATTCATAGAGAGTGTTATAATCTTGAGATGCTTCTACCGTTCTATTATAATCATACGTGGCTTGATTCGAGCTTCCTACTAAAAACCCGCCATCAGATGCGTTTCTATTAATTCGTATTGCAAAATTAACTAAGGAGCCCTCGGGTATACTTACATTTTCATATTGATCCGTTCCAGTACCATCACTTATAGTTCTAAATAAATTTACATAAAGTTTTGCAACCGGCCCTCCTCTTTTACTACTTCTGTCAGTTGAAAGCCCGCTATCAAAAAATCCGTTTACATCATCTGTAATGGTAAAGCCTTGTGGTTTTAAATTCATATACAAGCCAGCTGGTTCAGAAATAAAAGGATCACTTGAGGTAGATGCCTCGGGTGTTAAAAAATTATTTTCTTTTGACTCAATAGCTAAAACTTTTGATTTTACTATTGTGTTTAATGGGCCGTTTATATCTGCTTTTACAATTAAGAAATCACCTTGTTTAGTTTTAACTTGATTATCGCCCTCTAACCTAATCCATACCGAATTGGTGGCATCATCATCAAAAGCAATTACAGAGTAAATTGTTTCGTAAGACTCTTCACCTCTCTTAATAACAAACTTATATTTTTTAGCCCATGGTGGTGGCACCATGGTTATAGGTATAGTTACTTTTATAGAATTAGCAGTTATAGAGCTGGATGGCGGCATGTATATTGTGTTGCCTCCAGAGGTTAGCGCTGTAGTGCTTCTTGCATACTCGTCCATATACACAATACCTACATCATAATTTCTGTTACTGTGCAAACTTTTTCTGTTCCCATTTGAGGTATAGTCTGCTTGCGCTGCGGTAAATTTATAATAACCATACATGTCTGTTGTTGCTGCGCCTGACGTTGAATCATCAAATTCAGCAGCGACTAATTGAAAACTTAC
>CEPM01020213.1_pt1 | contig 34471 bp, 54 predicted proteins | sample 530371 | NCBI WGS metagenome assembly CEPM01 (sample SAMEA2620004, study PRJEB7988) | marine metagenome | biome: marine biome (ENVO:00000447); feature: surface water layer (ENVO:00002042); material: "saline water (ENVO:00002010), including plankton (ENVO:xxxxxxxx)" | depth 5 m
GGTAAGAAAATAAAAGATACTTACAACAAATCTTAAAAACCCCCTTGTCAGATATATAAAACGCATATATAATAGTAGTATGGATTAAAAGACTGTGAGTCTACCTATCCATATAATAAATTGTCTTTAAGACAGAGGAAAATAAAATGTTAATTAAACCTATATTAGGTGTGGACATCGACCTAGACAAATATGTCCAATCATTCCCTCTTTCAGACCTCGCAAAAATGTTTCCTAACGCAAACATTATTGGTTTTGAATGGGCGGAAGTCAATGATGACCTTCATGACGACTTCAACTTAGGAGTCAGAGAAGGTGGAACCCCCGAAGCCCAAGATTCTCTTGGTGCTGACCTCAAATTAAACGGTTGGAAGACAGAGTCTTTACCTCCGATAATTGACGAGAATGGAACTTGGATTGACGGAAGAACTCGAAGAAGTGAAATTAGAAAACTAAAAAACTTTGAAGGTTGGTTGCCTGTTCTCAGAATTCGAATGAAACAGTCCGAAAAACCAAACACAAGAAGAAGAGCTACAGGAATCAAATCAAACTTTCATGATTATGTTGAGAGAACAAAAATGAAAGATTTTGTTGTGGCAGTTGTTGCAGATATCCAGTGTGGAGAATGTGCAAGTGATGTTGATTCTATTTACCAACATTTATATGACGAGTATGAATTACATAAGTGGTTCGACACTGATTCAGGCATTGATACTAAAATCGTGAATATGATTCTAAAGAAAATAGCTGGTGGCACATTAGTTAAAGAAATGAGTCGTAAAGATGTCGTTGATTGGTTAGGAAACAAATTTGTTCAAGACCAAGACAAAGGATTGAATGATGTATTACTTGCAGTTGGTGGAAGTAGAGATGAACAATTATTTTTGAGATGGATTCTTGCATACGCAGGACAAGAACAAAATGTGATTCTGTATTCTACAGATGCATTTGAAGGAGATGCAAAAGAAAATCTCAGAAAGTTTCTGAAACAAACAAAAAAATATGCGGAGAACGCATTCAAATTTGTTGGGCATTCATTTACACCAAAAATGCCACTACAGTACAATGGTGAATTACCTTTTAATCTAAAAGGAATAGTTCCTACTATTGAAAATGATATGCAGAAGAAAGCATTCGAAAAGGGTCAACTCATAACTAAAGAAGAATTTCTAAAATAGTTAGAAAACCCCCTTGTCAACACTCCTCATATATACTATAATGAATACTATTATACATTTATGAGGAGTGTGTTATGTCATTTTTAAAAGACTTAGTTAAAGCATCAGGAAACGAATATGCAAATGTCGTTTCAGATGGTGTTGCAGCTGGAGATGTTGATTCCTTTGTTGATACAGGGAGTTATGTCTTCAATGCATTATTGAGTGGTTCACTACACGGTGGATTACCTAAAAACAAAATCACTGCAATCGCAGGAGAATCAGCAACAGGTAAAACTTACTTTGCACTGGGAATGTGTAAACAGTTCCTAGAAGATAATCCCGAGGCTGCAGTAATCTATTTCGAATCCGAATCTGCAATCAGTAAAGATATGATTGAAGATAGAGGAATCGATTCAAACAGAATTGTTATCGTGCCTGTGGTGACAGTTCAAGAATTCAGAAATCAGGCAATCAACATTCTCGATAAGTATCTTGAAACAGATGAATCAGAAAGACCACCTATGATGATGTGTCTTGATTCATTAGGTATGTTGTCTACTACAAAAGAGATTGAGGACACTGCAGAGGGTAAAGAAACCCGAGACATGACTCGAGCTCAAGTTGTTAAAGGTGCATTCAGAGTATTGACCCTAAAACTTGGTAGGGCAGGAGTCCCTATGATAGTGACTAACCACACTTATGATGTGATTGGTTCTATGTTCCCTCAGAAAGAAATGGGTGGTGGAAGTGGTTTGAAATATGCAGCCTCTTCAATTATCTATCTTTCAAAGAAGAAAGAAAAAGAAGGAACAGAAGTGGTAGGAAATATCATACACTGTAAGAATGCAAAATCTAGATTGACAGTGGAGAACCGAATGGTTGATGTCAGACTCAATTATGAAACGGGTCTAGATAGATACTATGGTTTACTTGACCTTGCACTTGCAAGTGGTATCTTCAAGAAATCGTCAACAAGGATTGAACTACCAAATGGTAAAACAGAATTTGGTAAAACTATTAATAACAACCCCGAGAAATACTTTACTGATGAAGTAATGGAAAGATTGGAAGTTGTAGTAAGAGATTATTTTAAATATGGAAACGAGAATAGAACAGACGATACTCAAGAATCTGATTCAGAATGAAGAGTTTACACGGAAGTGTATCCCTTTTCTAAAGTCCGAGTATTTCACAGATACAGCTGAAAGAACGATATATGAATTTACATATGAATACTTTCAGAAGTATACTAAACCACCTACAGTAGAAGCACTTCTCATAAATCTTGATAATTCTACGAATGTAAATGAGAAGATTATCACAGATTCTAAATCTATTGTAGAAGGTTTCGGTAGAGACGACACACCTCAAGACTGGTTATTAGACGAGACAGAGAAGTGGTGCAAAGATAGAGCAATCTATATTGCAGTCATGGACTCTATAGAAGTCATAGATAAGAAGTCACAACGCTCTACTGGTGAGATACCCGAACTTTTGAAAGATGCACTTTCCGTGTCCTTTGATACCCACATTGGACACGATGTATTAGAAGACGCAGACGAAAGATTTGAATTCTATCATACGGAAGAAGAGAAGATTCCGTTTGACCTAGAATACTTCAACAAGATTACTAAGGGTGGTTTACCAAACAAGACTTTGAATATTGTTCTTGCTGGTACTGGTGTTGGTAAATCATTGTTTATGTGTCACCAAGCGTCTTCTTGTCTTGTAATGGGAAAGAATGTATTGTACATTACCATGGAAATGTCAGAAGAAAGAATTGCAGAGAGAATCGATGCAAATACTTTGAACATTCCTATGAAAGAACTTCCCGACTTGTCTAAAAAAATGTATGACAAGAAGATTGAGAAACTCAAGAACAAAACAAAAGGTAAACTGATTGTAAAAGAGTATCCAACTGCAGCTGCACATGCTGGACATTTCAGACATTTATTACAAGAACTGGATATCAAGAAAGATTTTCAACCCGATATTATCTTCATTGACTATCTAAACATTTGTGCAAGTCATAGAATCAGGCCAGGCTCAGGTGCAAACTCTTACACTCTAGTTAAGAGTATTGCAGAAGAACTTCGTGGTCTTGCAGTTGAATATGATGTTCCAGTTGTATCTGCAACACAAACTACAAGAAGTGGTTATGGTTCTACAGATATTGGACTCGAAGATACTTCTGAATCTTTTGGTCTGCCTGCAACTGCAGACTTAATGTTTGCATTGATTACAAGTGACGAGCTCGAAGACCTAGACCAGTTAGTAGTGAAACAATTGAAGAACAGATACAATGACCCAACAATATTCAAGAGATTTGTAATCGGTATTGATAGGTCAAGAATGAAACTTTATGACTGTGAACAAGAAGCTCAGGAAGAGTTGATAGATTCTGCAGAGAATGATTATGATGATTCTATACCAGTTGCAGACAGAGGAAGAGATAGATATTCGGATTTTAAAATATGATAAGAAAGAAAAACATACAAAATAGAAGACAAGTTGCCCTAGATAATTTACTAAAAGTAAAGGAACCAAATGACCGTCAGAAGAAGGAAATTGCATCTTTACAGAAAAGTCTAAAGGTATAAAAACCCTCTTGTCATACCATAAATAGTATTGTATAATATAATGTACTGTTATGGAAACTAAAAAAACATTGAAGTCTGATGAAGTAATCGAACTGATTACCTATAAGATACAACTCAAAAAATCTCTCAGAGATTTAAAGAAGAGTGGTAATCTTAAACAGGCTGATATGATACAGTTGAAACTCGAACAAGTAGAAGAAAAACTTCACTCTTCACCCCTTTCAAAAACCTAAATAGTTCTTTTAGGAGGAAATCACATGGGAGCATGGGCAGACCAAATTGCTTTATTAGATTTAAGAATTGCACGACAGGAACGATACAGAGATTGGATTGAAGGAACCAATAGTAATGTATTCGGCCCTAGAGGAGAAGCTGCAGACTGGAGTAATCCAGCACATACAGACGGTTGTGACCCTAATGATACCACTGGTGCATCTAATCATAGATGGACTGGTACAGGTGGTGGTGACGCTTACTTTGCATGGTGGAGAAGTCAATATCCGACAGTTGATGAAAATGAGACAGACCCAGTCACACTGGGTGTTTATGAAGCATGGAAAGACTGGTCAGATAATGGTTCTAATGTAAGAGCTCAAACTGGTATGGAAGCTGCATTGACAGCACATAAACAAAATATCACTGATTTGACTGCAAAGAAGGCCACACTACAGAATAAAATAGACAGTGGTGCATCAGGAGAATAGTCACCCGAATCAAAAAAAATCATAAATAGTAGTATTCCACAGAAAATTGTGATATAATACTATTATGGGTGCAAAGAACTTACATTTAGAACATTTAGAAGACGAAATCATCAATCAAGGTATTGACGGTGGTCGTGGTGCAATAAACTTTTTGCAAGGTCTTCGTGACATGTTAAAGGGAAATGCACAGTCAGGTGTTAAAATGACTGTAAAGTGGGACGGAGCTCCTGCTATCTTTTGTGGTAAACACCCCGAGACTGGTCAATTCTTTGTTGCAAAGAAATCACTATTTAATAAGACACCTTTATTCTATACCTCAGAACAAGAGATAAAAGAATCACCCGATTTATCAGGTCAATTACAAGAGAAGTTTCTTACTTCATTCAAATACCTATCTAAACTATCTTGGAATACAATCATGCAAGGTGATTTAATGTATACCAACGATAAGAAAATGCAAAAGATTGACGGTAAATCATTTATCACATTCCAACCAAATACTATTTTATATGCAGTATTAGCTGAATCAGATTTAGGTAAACAAATTGCAAAATCTAAAATGGGTATTGTATTTCATACCACATACACAGGTGGAACTATACAAGATTTAGGTGCAAGTTTTGGTGCAAACATATCTAAACTAGGAAGTAGTTCAGATGTATGGATTGACGATGCAAGTTATAAAGATGTAAGTGGTAAAGGTTCCATGACTGCAAAAGAAACACTTGCATTGACTCAAGAATTATCTAAAACAGGAAGTGCATTCCACGGAATCAAGAAAAAAGATTTAAATAAATTTCAAGAATTACAAACTGCAATCGGTTCTAAGGGAGCTGGTGCAAGTTATAAAACATATTGTAATACACTTATCAGAGGTGGTAGTTTCAATCCGACATATGAAGGATACATATCACACTTCGAGTCTTATTGGGCTGATAAGGTAGTTGGTAAAGTAAAAACAGAAAAGACAAAACAAATCAAGAGAGAAATTGGTGACTCTATTTTAAAAGAGTTGAGGTCTCTTAAAAAGTTTATAACAAACCTTACTGCATTCATGGGACACTTAGTCAGTGCAAAACAAATGGTCATAAATGTCCTAAATAGAGTAAAGAGTATAGGAACATTTAAAAAGACTGCAAATGGTTTTGAGGTAGTAAACCCCGAAGGTTATGTTGCAATCGATAAAACAGGAAGTGCAGTTAAACTTGTAGACCGAATGGAGTTTGCATTCAATAACTTTACTGCACAAAAGAACTGGGACAAGTAATGAAAACATTCGGTAAATTTTTAACAGAAGCAAAAGACCAAGGTGCAACATTTACTTTTGGTCGATTCAACCCACCCACAACAGGACACGAAAAACTTGTAAAGAAACTTCAATCAGTGGGTAAGGGTACAGATGTTTTATTATTCTCTTCTCATTCAAACGATAAAAGAAAAAATCCGTTATCACATAAAGACAAAGTAAAATATCTCCGTAAGTTCTTTGGAAGAATTGTAGTTGATGCAAATGTAAGAACTGTATTTGAGATTTGTAATTATCTACAACAAAAGAAATATACTAAAGTAAATATGGTTGTAGGTTCAGACAGAGTAAAAGAGTTTGAAGCTCTATTAACAAAATACAACGGAGTTAAAGCAAGACACGGTTATTACAAATTCAAAGAGATTAATATAATCTCTGCTGGAGAAAGAGACCCCGATGCAGATGATGTATCAGGAATGTCTGCAAGTAAAATGAGAGAGTTTGCAGAGAAAGGAGATTTCGAAGGATTCAAAGACGGTGTTCCAAGTAAAGGTAAAAACCTTGCAAAGAAACTATATGACGATATCAGAAAAGGTATGGGTATCAACGAAGGAACTCTACCTGAATATATGATAGAAGATTTAGTCAAAGAAGGAGTTTATGACCCAGGCATCTTCAAAGCAGTTTTCCTTATGGGTGGGCCAGGCAGTGGTAAATCTACAGTTGTAAATAAACTTGGGTTGAAAGCACTAGGTCTTAAAATGGTAAATACCGACCAAGCATTTGAGAACGGATTAAAGAAAGCAGGACTATCTCTAGATTTAAGAGGTGCAGACTTTGATAAGGTTGACCCGATTCGTGCAAAGGCAAAGAAGATAACTGGTAAGAATATGGATAACTATATTGCTGGAAGACTTGGTATGATATTTGACACTACAGCTGCAAATAAAAATAAGATTGTCAGTTATAAAAAGTTATTAGATAAATTAGGATATGAATACAAAATGGTATTCGTTGTGACTTCTTTAGATAATGCACAAAAAAGAAATGATATGCGTGCAAGAAAACTTCCACCTGAAATTGTAAAATCAGATTGGGACAAAGCAATGGCAGCTGCAAATGAGTACAAAAAACTATTTGGAAGAGATTTCTATGAGATTAAAAATGACGATACAGTACAAGCATTAGATAAAAAGGCAGGTGCATTGTACAGTAAATTAATGACATGGACTACTTCTTATCCAAAGAATAAACTTGCTCTCAAGTGGAAAGAACGAATGCTTGCAAGGAAAAAAGGATAAATAGTATTATGGCTGCAAAAAAATTCAACGAGATTAAAAAAGAACTCCCTTTGGAAGAAGGTAAACTTGTATCTGATTTTTCAAGTGTTCTAGATAAAATCATGTCAGACCTAAAATCTAAGTTAGGTCGAGAGTATCAAAAGAACTCTGAGAAAGGTATTGCAATGATTAATACAATCGGTGCAATGGTAGGTGCAAAAGTCACAGATAAAAAACAATCCAAAAATAGACTATTCCTCAAGTTTGGGGACGAACCTATACAAGAAGACGCTGCAGTTGACGCTGCAAATCTCAAAGCAAAACAGGCAGAAGAATTAGAAAGACTTCAAGCAAAACACGAATTAGAATTAGAGAATCTCCAAGATAGACATGAGAGAGAAATGGAGAGAATCAATCAACAGAAAGAAAAAGAAGCTATAAACAAACAGATTGAAGCAGAAAGAGAATCTGCAAGAAAAGCTAACGAATCCGTAGAATTAGAAGAGAAAGCACCTGATACAGAAGATGCAATGAAAAGACACAAAGCTGGTAAGGCTGGATTCGGTGATATAACACATTTAAAAGCAAAAGGACTTATACCTCGTGCAGACGGAACTAAAAAGAAATCACCAAAGTATGAGGACAAAGAAGAACAAGACAGAGATGTAGGTAAAAATAAGGGTACACAACCTAAAAAATACTACAAAGGTTTAGACAAAGAAACTAAACAGAAGAGAGACGCACACTTCAAACAAGGAAAGACGGGCCCTGCGCCAGGCGATAAAGATGACGAGGGTAATCCAATCAAGACTAAAAAATCTACTCACACTAAGAAGTTTGCAAAAATGTATGGTGAGAAGTTAACTGCAAAATCAGACGCAGGAGATTATATTGACGATTTCAGGAAGTCGGATGCGCCCCAGTTTAAGGGTAAATCCGATAAGAAAATTAGAAAAATGGCCATTGCCGCATACTTATCAAAAAAGGAGAAATAAAAACATGAACTGTAAATGTTGCAAATGTTGTAATTGTGAGTGTTGTTAATTAATTATGTCAGGAAATAAACATGATAACGGAGTCCTTGAATTAGGTACAGATGAGATTAGAGTATCTTATCAAGAAGATACGCCTGGCCAAAGTGTAGAAGACTACATAGAGGAAAAAGAAAAGGCATTCCACGAACAAAAGAATAAAGTCAAGAAACACTTTTCTCAGGTGTTTGGTAATCCTTTAAAAGATTATCCTTATAACGAAGAGTTTAAAGTTGAAGAGATACAGGAAGAAGTTGCACCTTTCGCTATACCTGATTATCCTATGCAAAAAGTAAAAGTCAAATATATTGACGGTAGTTGGGCAGTAGGAGAAGAAGAGAAAGCATACGAATATGATGCAAGTAAAAGTGGTGAAGAGAACATGAAAATTATGAGTGACCTAGTCAAGAAAGACAGGGGTGAGTAATGAAACCTTTCAAAAGTATTGCAATCCAAGAAACTCTTGATAGTATGCAAGAGAACGAAGTCAATATTTTTGACAATCCATTCCGTTTGGGTTCAGAAATGTTCTTTCAAACAATCAACGAAGCACGAAGACTACATTTAGAGGGTAATTACAAACCTACTGCAGTAGATAACAGACTTTTAGAGACAGATTTAGGAGAGTTTGCAGAATACAAGGGACAAAATGTACCCTTAGATTGTCCTATGCACGAAGAGAAAGATGTAGAACTCAATTCACCCAAAGTCGGTGGCCCAAAGAAATACTATGTTTATGTAAAAGACCCAAAGACAGAGAAAATTAAGAAGATAACATGGGGTGATACAACAGGTTTAAAAGTAAAATTAGGTAATAAAGCTGCAAGAAAATCTTTCGCTGCAAGACACAAATGTGATACTGCAAATGACAAAACAACTGCTCGATACTGGGCATGTCGTTTACCTCAGTATGCAAAACAATTGGGTCTTTCAGACGGTGGAGACTTCTTTTGGTAAACCATATATAATATAAGGAAAGGTATGACACGACCATATACCGATGAAAAACTAGAGAAACACGGGACGAAAGAAACCTATATTTGTAGGACTTTCGAAGAAGACCTAGAAGACAGAGAGTTAATCTGGCATAGGGACGAAGACACTAGACGGGTCACGGTTCTTAATGGACAGGACTGGAAGTTGCAGTTAGATAACGAGCTTCCTCAAACCCTAATTGTAGGTAAAAAATATGCAATCCCTAGAATGGTATATCACCGAGTTATAAAAGGACAAGGAAATCTTGTTGTAAAGATAGAGAATATATAAATAATACTGTTATGAGTTATAAGTCAGAAAACTGGAAAGAGAAACTAGAACAAGTTCGTAATCACATTGCTTTAAAAGAAGGTAGTGTGGAGAAAACAGCGGACGAGATTCTTGAATCTCAAATTGAAGAAGAACTTAATACATTTGACGACATTCAAGAAGTCACTGATAAAGAGATTGGTGCAGTCAAGAAACTTTCTAAACTTATTGAAAAGGCAAAGAAAGATTACTTCAAGATTGCAAAAATGGGTGACCAAACACTTAAGGATACCAAATTCAACGAGAAGTATGAGTCTATTCTAAAAGCTCAACAAGAAATCTTATCATTAATCGGTGAACTAGAAACTCAAAAGATTATCGATGCAAGAGAAGAAGTTGAGTTAGATTTAGACGAAAAGAACATGTCCAGTGGTGACATGATTAAGAAATTGTTCAGACTCAAGAAGGATAACGAAGTCGCTGGAGTTGCAAATCTCCTTAATATGACTGATGTCAAAGTTCTACAAAAAATGCAGAAACAAAATCCAAAAGGATTTGCAAGAATGGCTGCAAAAATGGGTGAACTCCCAGCAATGGAAGAAACCGAAGTTCAAGAATCAGTTGAAAAGACTACAGAGAAACTCGTAGAAAGAAATATGTTGGGTCGTCTTGCAAAACAACTCCAACTGAACGAAGAAGGCAAACAAAAAATGTTTGACTATTTTGAAAAAGGAGAATTGGAACAATGATACACGACCTACCCAAAGACCTAGTAGAAGATTCAAGAAAACTTTTACAACAGGGCGCAGATTACGAAGAGTTCTTTAAGAAAGCACTAAAGAAATTTGGTGTGAACTCTCCAGCAGATTTTAAATCAGACGAAGAAAAGAAAAAGTTTTTTGACTATGTAGATAAGAACTATAAAGGTAAGAACGAAGGTGTATCAGTCAGAGAATATTTTAGAGGTATCCAATTAGACGAACTAGCTATAACTTATGTTCTCGATAATCAGAAAGAAGCTGATATGTTCATAAAGAAAATAGAAAAGTTTGTTGATTCTGCAGTTGCAGAAAAAGGATATGGATACTACAGAGTCATAGCAAAGGGAAGTAAAAGTGATTTACATAAAGCAACTGATGTAATGATTAAACATTTCTCAGAACAAGTAGAACTAGACGAAGGAAAGAAAGGTAAATATCAATCTAAAAGCCTTAAAAATGTTGCAAAAGAACTTGCAAAAGTTGAGAAGATAGAAAAGAAAAACAAAGGTCAAGATAGAGAAGTTAAAGATATTGCAAAATTCGTCAGTAAAAATTTAGAAACAGAAATGTATGACGACATGGAAATTCTATCAGGAAGAACACTTAAACAATTAGATAAAATGATATCTAAGTTAGACACCGATGTAAGAGACGGTGTTGCAAAAGCAATAGAAAAGGCAGACCCCGACTTATATGACATGATGTTCGGGTTTTAGTACCATGAATATATTCCAAGAGTTAAAAGAAAAGAAAGATATCCTAACCAAAGACGGTAAAGTTGACGCGTTAGGGCCATACGGTAGACAGAAACTAACAGGTCAAGAAGTTGCACAATACTTTAAAAAGAATAAAGTTAAAGATGCAAAAATCAAAAAAGCAGTAGAGGTTGCACTAGACCTCGGTGGTGCAATGTCAGTTGCACAAAAAGAAATCAAAAAGTTTTTCGGAAATAAGATTCTCAATTCTAAAGAAGTAAAACATGCACTCAAGTATGCAAATGAATCATTTGAAATGAATCAATTGGTTGGTATTTTGCATGAAGATATAAACAATCTTACAGAAAAAAGTTTAATCCCCGACCTTCAAAAAATAGTTGACACAAAAGGTGCAGCTAAAGTTGGTGGTGTTATGGTTGATATGTTTACTGCATCTATGATTACACAAATCTATGATAAAGTAAATGACAAGAACAAACAGAAAATGGACAAATCAAAGATTGAAGTTCTTGTTAATCTTGCACAAAAAATGATGCAGAAGATGGAGTATGACCCTTCTGATATCGTTGAAGGTCGTGCAATGAAACCTAAACAAATTGCAAAGAAATACAAAAGAGAAATAGAACAACTTGCAAAGAAAGGACAAAGTCCTGAAATGGGTAGACACAAAGTTTACATGGCATTATACAATCTTGCATGGGAAAACGGAGATATCAATACTGATGACCCCGACCAAACAGACGAAGTTATCGATGAGTATCTAGACGATATCATGGGTGAGTTCTTTGCACACTTGGAATCAGTAAAAGAAGGATTCAAGAGTGATGCACAAAGAAGAGCTGCATTTGCAAGTGGATACAAAGCAAAAGGTAAAAAAGACAAGAAAGAAGAAGTCCTAGACGAGAACGAAGAAGGACTTAAAAATAAAGCAGAGAAATCAGGAATGCCTCTAGGTATATTGAAACAGGTATACAACAGAGGACTCGCTGCATACAAAACAGGACACAGGCCAGGCGCAACTGCACCGCAGTGGGCAATGGCAAGAGTGAATAGCTTTGTCACTAAATCAAAAGGAACATGGGGTGGTGCAGACAAAGACTTAGCTGCAAAGGTTAAAGGTAAGTCAGAATCAGTAGAACTACAACTTCAAGACGAACTCACAGAAACATTGTCTCAAGTACATAACTTAATGGAAAAACCATATGACGATAAAGATGTAAAGAATGTAGAAAAACTTGAAAAGAAACTACAGAACATGCTTAAAGAAGTAGATAAAACTATGAGAGGTTCAGGTTTATCAGCACCAGCATTTTCAATGGTTCGTGGTGGTATCGTAAAAGGTCTTGAATCTATAAAGAAATTCTATAAGATTGCAAAAAATATTCCTATGAAAGAGGAAGTAAACCTACAAGAAGGAACATGGGCAATCCCTGATTCATATCCTAAATTAGTAAAACTACAAGACATTCTAAAGAAAAAGAATATTGCAAAAGACGCTAAAACAGTTCATAAATTTACAGATATGATTTATGATATTTTTGGTGACGATTCATTCTTTGACGAATTAGGTTCATTAGAAACTATTTCTAAGGGTGGAGAAGTTGACCAGTATGATGGTGAAAGACATAGTGAAGACTACATGAAAAGGTCAGCGGACTATGCAAAGAAAAAAGGACTCAAAGCTGGAATGGACATGAATGAATTACTCATGAGACACTTAACAAAATGGACTGGTGGTGATTTGAAGTTCAAGGGAAACAAAATTGTTCAAATGCCTAGAGAATGGTATTTCAGAGATAATCCTGAACATACACCTGATAATTCACCAGTAAAAGCAAAATTAGAAAGTGCAAGTCCTTATGTATCAATTGCACTCGACCTAGAATTATTAGAGGGAAGAGGTGGATTTAAAGGTTTTGGAAACTTACCAAAAGGTAAAATGAAAAGACCTAGAGGTGGTTCAATCAAAGCAGAAGAGAAAAATGTTATGGATTCATACAGAGCTATGTGGGAAAATGCAATAGTAGAAAAGAAAGAAATGAATCCAAAAATAATTCAAAAGATTGCAAAGTTAACAGATAGAAATGACCATAACGAATCATTACTATTACTTGCAAAAGAATTAAGAGACAAAGAAGCAATCAAATTACTAGGTAGTATCAAAGATATGCATAAAGTATATGGACATATGCCTCAGGAATTGATACAGATAAGAAATCAAATCTTTGATAATTTAATGAGACAATCAAAGAATGCACATTCTAATCACGATGATGTATATGGTGCATTGTAATGGCCAAACTTACGGCAAAAGAAGTACAAAAGATTCTAACCACAGACGGTAGAACTAAACTTTTTAAGGAGAAACTTAAGAAGTTAGGTTATGTAAAAGATGCAAAACAAGTATCCAAAGTTATGGAGAAAACTGCAGATTTTGCTATGATGTCAGACGGTGGGAACAAGAAGGTTGCTCGTGCAGTTGCAAAATCTAAGTCAGAGAAAGAACTCAGACAGAAATTAGAGAAAATATCTACCATGAGTGGTGGAAAATATTCAGAGGCTTCAGAAGACGAAGTAATCGATAGAGCTATCGATGCATTCAACAGTAAGGCACAGGGAATGCAATTAAGACCTGATGCAAATATGTTAATGCAGTTGAGAAAGTTCAAAGATATCAGTAAGAATGGGGAAGTGAGAACAGACGACATGAAAAAGACTAAGGTGAAACACCAAGATGCAGTCAAAGTTCATGACACTTTAATGGCTGTTCGGGCTCCCATTCGTGATAAATACATGAGACTATTACAAAAAGATAGTAAATCATTTAAAAAGACTTTCAATCAAATATTGAAAATCGCAAGTTAGGAGAAAGTAAAATGCCATTATGGGGAATAGTAGACGGTACAGAGGATAAACCTAAGTACCTCAAACAAGAAGACAAGAACAATTGTGTGGCTAAACCACATGGTTGGGAACTTCAAATACCTGTAGGTTCTAGAACTAGAACTGAGACATTAGTCGCAGTTGGTTCTCAGACTAACCTCTCCACTGCACTAGCAGAAGCAACAATATCTGCAGTACACTTTGATGCAACATCATATGACCAAGGTGATGCTGGTAAGGTAATTGTTGTTTATAACGAACAAGTAGATGTGACTAACGGTGCAACATTGACGGTGACTGCAACAGGTGGTGCAAACCCAACTGCAACTGCAGCTGCTCACGATGGGAAGAACAAAATCGAGTTTGCATTTACAGTTCCTTCAAGAACATGTACACTATCCATCGGTGCTCAAAGTATCAGTGGAACTATAGTTGACGATGTTGGTGGAGCAACTGCTGATAAAGCAATCGCTGCAGGCGATGTTATTGACGCAGGTGGTGCTGGAACAGGTGGAACTGCAACAATATCAGTTGCATAATTTAGAGGATAGTTATGAAAATTAAAGTTTTAGGTTCAGAAGCTGCATGTGGAACAAGTTCAACAAACGGTTCCAACTTTAGTAGTTCTACACATGTACGAGTTGTAAACTCAGGTACAACGAATAGACTCGTCTCTATTGAGACAAGTGCAGCTGCACTCATAGGTACTTTTACCTTGGGTGGTGGTGCATCTGAAATCATAGTGAAAGACCCAAGTGACGAAGTATTCGCTGCACATGCAGAGGTACTCGGTGTTGGGATAGCAGTGGAGCAATAATGAAAAAGTTTAGAGATTTTATAGCAGAAAACCATGGTCATGAAGGATTAGACCTTCGAACATCAGGTTCAGTTCCCCACGATTTAGAAGACGCAGATGTCAAAAGACATGTCAATGCATTATTAGGACATGTTGCAGTATCAGAATTCTTAAACCCTATGGGTGCAGTAGAAAGAATGAAGATGAAACTTGCACAAATCGGATTAAATCCTCAGACTGCAGATGAGGAATTAGAATTTTCCGAATCAGGAGAATTCGACCTAAACTTCTCTAGATATGGAGAAATCATAGGTAAAACTGGCGACAGTGAAATCGATGAAATCGAAAAGGAAGAGAAGATTGTATCTCTTAAAGTGAGATACGAACAACTACCTAACGGTAGTTATAAAGTATACGGTTCATTAGTCTAAGGGGTCGTGCCCATTCTATTTTATTGACCCGTATACTTACCCTTCGGGGTGACCTACATACTTCTATATTATGAGTCTTTTTGATAAAATCACAGCAAAAAACTTTCAAGCGTTTGCAATGAAGCATTACGATGACCCACAGTGTGAGTCATTAGAAGACTTCCAAGAGGACTTGAGAAGGTTTAGATATCTTAAACGGTTATTACACCGTTATCACAACAATGGTGAAATGAGAGAACGGCTCATGTTAAACCATATCATATGTTTATTCAATGTCTTTGGATTCGAACCATGTATGAGAATGTTAAGGTTTAAAATCAAAGACGACAAATACTGGACTTCAATCAAAACAATGTTATTATATCTTGGTTATGTAGAAAATACATGGGAACCTGATATAGAACTAGATTCTTCTCTTGCACAAAGATTAAGAGAACTTTAAAAATACCTAAATAGTTGTATGAGAATTGTAGATACACTAATAGTCTTTCGCATGCTTAAAATGTTGGTCACACCATTTAAGAAACATAAAGCATACCAGTTTGGTTTTATTGACCAAAATGGTAAGAGAATTAAAACTAAAATGGTTGACGGGAAAGAGGTCAAGAATAACCCTGAATCAAAAATGGAGAAGTCTTCATTTACACTATTACATAGATTAGTATTCAACCTAAAAAGAATCATAGAGAAAGTACCCTTCGGTAAGACTGCATTTGCTTCATATGCTGTTGCATTACTATTATTAAAGGAACATGCAAACTTATCAGACGAACAAGGTGAAGAACTATATGAAAAGTTCTACAGACTATTAAAAGACAACGAACTATTACACCCCGACCAAATTGTAGAAGCTGTCAACTTCCCAGTATTACATGAGGGAACATATCACCTCAGATACAGATTAGATAGTCACACTCCAAGAACTGCAGTCCAAGTTAAAGGTGAAGTTGCAAAGATATTTGGAGTATCAGTATACGAAGGATATGTTGGTGATAATAGAGTTTTATTGAGTGCAGAAGATGTTTATTGAGAATGTATTAAAAATAAGTGGTATGACTTTTGCACCAGCAAAAGACCTTAAAAAACCAAAGTATAAAAAATTAGACATATTCCATGACGGGTGGGAGTCAATAGATTTAGGTAATCCACCTACAGGAAACGAAGTTGTAAGGGAAGTCAAAACTATCATATCTGATATAGGAAACACAACTGATAAACAAAAACAACAATATATCAATTGTGACTTAGATACTTCATACTATATCAAACAATACATGGACGAACATGACCTAGAGTATGACGAAGATACACTAACACATATAGAACAAAACTGTAGACCTATAATAAAACATTTTAAAAACTTTTATAATCGTCCAAGACCATATCAAGTTGCAGAGAAACTAGGTTTGGAACTAAACAAATTTGAAACAGATACAAGTAAGACACCAGCATATCCTAGTGGTCATGCAACTCAAGCTACACTGGTAGGAGAATATTACAGTAAAATGTATCCACAACATAGAGCTGGAATCATGAATGGTGCAAAGATATGTGGATACGGAAGAGTCGTAGCAGGATTACATTATCCTTCTGATTATGACGCAGGAGTTAAACTGGGAGAAGAACTAATAGATTATGTCGACATGAGTCTCAAAGAAGACGCACCAGTCAATTCTACAGGAGTTGGAATATCAATGGCTCCAACTGCACTTGGAAAGAAAAAGAAGAAAAAAGAATACGACATCTTCAAACGATAAATTATGGAGAAATTTCTAAATTACCTTGCACTCGCAACTTCTTTAGGTATTGCAACTATAGCTGCATACTTTTCAGTTGTTGGTATGGCAACTATATTTGCTGGTGCATTCCTTGGTACAGTCGTAATGATGTCTGCACTAGAGTTTGGTAAAATAGTCACTGCAACATACCTACATTTATTTTGGGACAGACTCAACTACATGAAATACTATCTCACCTTATCGGTGGTGGTACTCATGTTAATCACTTCATTGGGTATATTTGGATACCTATCTAAAGCAAACATAGAAACTACACTGGTGGGTGATTCATACACACTAGAAATGTCTATCATAGACAAGAGAATCGGTGCAAAGGAAGCTCAACTAAACAGACTAGAAGATAGAGTTGCAAACCTTGATAACATTATTGCAACTGCAAGACCACAGGATAGAAACTATATCGACAGAAGACAGAGAGACGAGAGAATAGAAATTGCAAATGATATTGACATAATAGTAGATGATATAGTAAAATTAAATGAAGACAAATTACCATTAGAAAGGAAACAACTTGAACAGGAAGGAGAGATTGGCCCAATCAAATATGTTGCAGAGGTCATATACGGACAAGACGAATCTGTCAAGTACCTTGACAATGCTGTACGGTGGGTAATCTTTGCTCTGATTTTTGTATTTGACCCGCTTGCAATACTATTGTTGATTACTTCTGCTGGTATAATACAAAGAAGAGCCAGAGAAGAAAAACCACAGGTTGTAGAGAACAGATATGTTCTCCAAATCCCCAAAGAGAAGATGGATTCTATCAAAAAACCCTCTTGATAAAACACCATATCTATAGTATTATAGATGTATGCTATGGTTAGAGAGAAAATACCTCTCCCAAGTCGTTTCGTCCCTAGAAATGGCAAAATGGAAGAATGAGAATACACTGAATCACAGGTGTCCTTATTGTGGAGATTCACAAAAGAATCAATACAAGGCACGAGGATTCCACTTCACTGTAGACCAAAACTTTGTCTACAAATGTCATAATTGTGGTAAGTCAACCTCAAGTGTTAACTTTCTAAAAGACCACTTCCCAATTATTCATAAAGAATATATAAAAGAGTGGTTGCAAGAAACAGGTAAAAAACCGAGGAGTAAAAAAACTAGGAGTGCAAACGATTTTAAGTTTACTCCGCGTAAAGAACTTCTAAATATGAAAGAAATCGATTTGACAGCACTCTGTTTTCGTGCAAATGAAACTACTGAGTCTAGAGAATATCTAGAATCTAGGAAGATTCCCAAAGAACAAATCGATAAACTGTGGTTCGTTAGACAATCTCAGACACTTGCAAGTCTTAGTAAGAAATACAAGGATAGAGTATTAGGAAACGACCCACGAATTGTTATACCATTCTATAATGAGAGTGGAGAATTGATTGGTATTAGTGGTCGTGCAATAAATGATTCACAACTACGATATTTAACCATGAGATTCGTAGATGATGTTCCACTCATCTACAACTTGAATAATGTGGACAACACTAAAACTGTTTATGTCACTGAGGGGCCAATAGACAGTTTATTCCTTCCCAACAGCATTGCAGTCGGTGGAAGTGACTTTAAGAAGATAGATAAAAAATTTAAAGACAACGCAATACTCGTTTATGATAACGAACCTAGAAGTACAGAAATAATCAAGAAGATTTCCGAAGTCATTGAGGACGGTTGGACTGTATGTATATGGAATGATAGAAGGGTATCTCAATACAAAGATATCAATGATATGATTCAAGGTGGTCTAACTCAAGACGAAATTGTAGAAGTCATTACATCGAATTCGTATACTGGCCTCTCAGCTAAAACTAAACTTACGGAGTGGAAAAGAATATGAATCAGAACGGAAATGGGGGAATCAAAGTTGTCAAGTCAGACGGAACCAAAGTATCAATAGACCTAGATAAAATTCACAGAATGGTAGAGAAAGCCTGTAGAAATATTACAGGTGTGAGTGAGTCTTCTGTAGAAATGAATAGTGGACTACAGTTCTATGAGGGAATCACAACAAAAGAAATACAATCTATATTAGTCAAATCTGCACATGATTTGATATCAACAGAGAGTCCAAACTATCAGTTTGTGGCTGCAAGATTATTATTATTTGCAATTCAAAAACAGGTATTCAACACAAAATGGAAAGACAGTGAAATATATCCACCATTGTTAGATATTGTTAATAGAAATATTGACCATGGTGTATATGATAAAAATATTATACAAATGTACACGGTAGAAGAGTTTGACAAATGTAATTCATATATCAAACATTCTAGAGACTTATCTTTCACATATGCTGGTTTACAACAAATAGTAGACAAGTATTTGGTACAGGATAGGTCAAGTGGTGATGTATTCGAGACACCACAATTCATGTACATGTTAATTGCAATGACCCTATTTCAAAACTACGACAAAGAGGTAAGACTAGACTATGTCAAAAGGTATTACGACGCCATATCAACTTTCAAAATTAACATACCAACACCAATCATGGCAGGAGTTAGAACTCCACTCAGACAATTTGCATCATGCGTTCTCGTTGACTCAGATGACTCATTACCCAGTATCTTCTCCAGTGACCATGCAATCGGAAAGTATGTCGCTCAACGAGCTGGAATTGGAATCAACGCTGGAAGAATTAGAGGTATTGGTTCAAAAATTAGGGGTGGTGAAGTCCAGCATACTGGAGTTATTCCATTCCTTAAGAAGTTCGAATCAACAGTTAGGTGTTGTACACAAAACGGAGTCAGAGGTGGAAGTGCAACCGTTCATTTCCCAATCTGGCACCAAGAAATCGAAGACATTCTTGTCCTCAAAAACAACAAGGGAACCGAAGACAACAGAGTTCGTAAGCTCGACTATTCTATCCAACTCTCACAAATCTTTTATCAAAGGTTCTTGGAAAACGGTGAAATAACTTTATTCTCACCACATGATGTGCCTGGCTTATACGAAGCATTTGGTACAGAAGAGTTTGATGAAATGTATGAGAAGTATGAGAGAGCAACTTCCGTACCCAAAACAAAAGTCAGTGCAAGAGAACTGATTACAGATTTATTAAAAGAAAGAGCAGAGACTGGCCGTATTTACATAATGAATATTGACCATAGTAATACTCATAGTTCATTCAAAGATAAGGTGAACATGAGTAATCTATGTCAAGAAATTACATTACCCACCGACCCTATCGACCATATCGATGGGGAAGGTGAGATTGCATTGTGTATATTGTCTGCAATCAATGTAGGTATTGTAAAAGAAGAGGAAATGGAATCTCTTTGTGAACTAGCAGTGAGAGGACTTGAAGAACTGATAGATTACCAAGAGTATCCAGTCGAAGCTGCAAAAAGGTCAACCATTGCAAGAAGAAGTCTTGGTATAGGATACATAGGACTGGCACATTACCTTGCAAAGAACAAGGTAAAGTATGACGACCCACAAGCATTAGAACTGGTACACGATTTAACAGAGAGATTCCAATATTATCTTCTATGTGCATCAGCTGATATTGCAGAAGAGAAAGGTGCATGTGATTACTTTGATAGAACAAAATATGCAGATGGTATATTACCAATCGACACATACAAGAAGTCCGTTGACGAACTTGTTAAACCAAAGTATAATATGGACTGGGAAGGTCTAAGAAAGAGAGTAAAAGATAGAGGTCTAAGACACTCTACACTCACTGCACAAATGCCCTCAGAGAGCTCTAGCGTCGTTTCTAACGCAACAAATGGGATAGAACCACCTAGAGACCATTTATCAGTCAAGAAGAGTAAGAAAGGAACACTTAAACAGGTTGTACCTCAATACTCTACACTGAAAAACAGTTATACTTTATTATGGGATATGCCTTCAAATGAGGGTTATATAAATGTGGTTGCAGTAATGCAGAAGTTCTTTGACCAAGCCATTAGTGGTAATTGGTCTTATAATCCCGAGAACTACGAGAACAATGAAGTTCCTGTATCTATTATGGCAAAAGACCTATTGACCACATATAAATATGGTTGGAAAACATCTTACTATCACAATACCATGGACGGTAAAGTAGAAGATGTGGTAGAAGAACAACCAATTATGGAAGACCCTTTTGAGGGTGGTGAGGAAGATTGCGATGCCTGTGCGATTTGAAGATAGGACTGTAGAATATTATATTGAAAATGCAGTCCAAAGTGAAAAAGGTAAAATAATCGAAGGGAGAACTAATCCCGACACTTGGAAATTAATGAAAGAGGGATATGTTGTTTTAAGAAACTTCATACCCAAAGATATAATTACCTTTGCACTCGATACATGGAAGAGAATGGAACTCGACCCCGAAATGAGTGAACATTTATATTTGGAAGAAGATATTATACAAAATTCTCCCGAAGACACTTTATATAAATCGAATGGAATGTGGGGTTCACCTTTTGGTGTTGCACTACACCACTGGATATGGAAAGAATTGAAAAACCATATCGATATGGATTTGGGTGAAACATATTCATATACAAGAAAATATCAAAGAGGTGCATATCTAAAAGCTCATTCAGATAGACCCTCATGTGAGATAAGTGGTACACTATGTTTGGATTATGTCTCAGACGACAATTCACCATGGTCTATATGGATAGATAATTCTGATGATTGGATTGAAAAACCTTCGGAGATTTACGAGGGTACACAGTCAATCCCGATAACAAGAAGAAAGACCTCAAAGAAGATTGATTTAGAAGTGGGTGACTTGTTATTATACCAAGGCCCAAATGTTGCACACTGGAGAGATAAATTTATGGGTGAATATAGTTATCATATCTTTGTGCATTTTATAAATTTAAACGGTAAAATGTTAGATATGCCTGGCATGGACGATATAAAAGATAAATACATTCCCCCTCACATGAAAGAGAGATATGACCATTTCTCGGGAGAATATAATCCTTTTAGGTTTGACGGAAGAGAATCAAGGTATCTTCCAAAGGACGAAGATACATGGGAAATGAAATTATTTAATGCAGCTACTGAATTATGGTACAATCAAGCAACATGGGAACATTTTGAGAAAAAATGGTTTATTAACAATTTTGAATCATTTAAGTTAAAGGAAAAGAAATGACAGTATTCAATAAAGAACAAGTAGATTTTACAAAGGCAAAACCTTTTTTTGGTGAACCTTTGAATACACAGAGATTTGACGAGTTTAAATATCCCATATTCGATAAACTAACTCAGAGACAATTAGGTTTCTTTTGGAGACCCGAAGAAGTATCGCTCCAAAAAGACAGAGCAGACTATCAACAACTAAACAAAGCACAGAAACATATTTTTACCTCAAACTTGAGGTATCAAACCTTATTAGACTCAGTTCAGGGACGAGCACCATCCATAGCATTTCTACCCTTCGTGTCTCTACCTGAACTTGAGTCTTGCATTATTACTTGGGACTTCATGGAGACCATACACAGTAGGTCTTATACACATATCATAAAGAATGTATATGCAGACCCAAGTGATGTGTTCGATACAATATTGAAAGAAGAAGCTATTGTAAAGAGAGCTGAAATGGTCACAGAAAGATACGACCATTTTATACAACTTGGTCGTAGAAGATTACTAGGACTCAAAGTAGACGATTACGAATTATATAAAGCATTATACCTTGCACTAATATCTGTAAACATATTAGAAGGACTGAGATTCTTTGTATCTTTTGCATGTAGTTTTGCATTTGGTGAACTGAAACTCATGGAAGGAAGTGCAAAAATATTATCACTGATTGCAAGAGACGAAGCTCAACACCTTGCAGTATCACAACACATTCTAAAATGTTATCAGAATCATGAGAACGATAAAATCATGAACAAAGTCATGAAAGATTGTGAGAGTGAAGTATACGAAATGTATGAAGACGCAGTATTACAGGAAAAAGAGTGGGCAGAGTTTTTATTCAAGGACGGTTCTATGATAGGACTATCTGTACCGTTGTTGAGTAATTACATTGAGTACATTGCAAATAAAAGATTACGAATGATTGGGTTGAAACCAATATATGATATATCCAGTGCAAACAATCCGTTGCCTTGGACAAGACACTGGTTCAACTCAAGAGGTCTACAGAATGCACCACAGGAGACCGAGATAGAATCGTATGTAATTGGTGGAATAAAACAAGATGTCACAGATGACACATTTACGGATTTTAAATTATGAAAAAATGGTATCAGATATTATGGGGGTCTAAGGAAGAGGACGAGTTGGTTAGAAACTCAGACGGTTCACCCGACCCCGATGATTTAACGATAGAAAACGCATACAAGACTAGGTGGATTTGGTATCACACTATATTAGGACTTCTAATGTTCTTTGCAAATATAGTGTTGATTGCAATCTTCCTATTACTTGCAATTAAACTTTAAGGAGATATGAAAGAGTTAGGATTAGCATTACTGGGTAGTTTCAGTATTTTTGGATTTTTTGCCACTGTTGTCTACCCCGATTTAGAATATACAGGTTATTCATCTACACATAATTGTACAGGTGAATGTTATGAAGAATATGTCAAAGTACATGGTACTGTAGTGGAACAACTACAGAGACAACAAGCTGCAGCTGCAGAAGACCCATTTAGTTCAATTAGAGGTCTTTGGGCTGGTTGTGCAGCTTGTCATGGTAATGAAGGTCAAGGTATGGGAGTATTCCCTAAACTTGCTGGTCAATCTGCAGATTATATAAGTGGTAGATTGTATCAATATCAAAATAATGAGACAGTGGGTAATATGTCTTCTACAATGTGGGCTCAAGCAGGAATGTTGAGTGACTCAGACATATCCACAATATCTCAATTTATAGAGGAAACGATGAATGATTGAAATATGGAGTAAACCAGCATGTCCTTTTTGTGTTCGTGCAAAGAATCTTTGTGAACAGAAGGGATATGAATACAAATATTATATGATAGGTGAGGACTTTACAAGAGAAGAGCTCTTTGAGAAGTTTCCAACAGCCAGAACCTTTCCACAAATCACTGCACACGGTGAATATATTGGTGGATATACAGAATTCGAACAGTGGAGTAATGGTATAAGGAGAGTTTAGTGAAGTCTTTTAAACTTTACTTACCTAATCCTAGATATGTCAAATATGATGTAGACTGTCTACGATTACAACATATATTTAAATCTATTGATACACTAGAGAATGAAGTTCGTGTCTATATAGAGGGTCAAGATTTTTACGAATCTGAGGCACCTCACCCACTTCCATATGCAACTTTGGACGGAAAAAAGAAAAGTATGGAAAATCTATTTAAAGAAGCTATAGGAGAGAAAGAATTTCATGACCCAAGCAAAAATATTTAAAATATATTGTCAAGAATGTAAATCTGAGTGTGAAATAGAACACGAAATGGATTCACACCACTATCCAATACAACATTGTCCTTTTTGTGGTGCAGAAGTCGATATTGATAGTATCGAAGAACTAGAATATGACGATGGAGATTTACTGTAAATACAAACCCCTTCTAGAGAGTGCAATAATGCATTCTAAGGCACTCTGCGTCGATTCTAAGGACGCTGTAGTGCATATTAAGAGATTACCCCCACAATTCTCTCAAAAAGGCCTTATAGAGTATCCTAGAACCATAGGAAAGAGGACTTATATTGATATTTTCATTAAAATGGACGATGAAAGATTCACTACTCTTGCACATGAAATGATGCATGTAAAACAGGTTCTAACTAACGGAAAAATAGACGAAAATGAGGCATATTTGTACGAAAAAACATACGAAATGCCTTGACAATAGGTAGCATTTAGTGTTATAATGTTTACATGATTGAGATTGAGAGAGTAAGCCCCCTAACAGGAATAACCAACAAGATGTATATGGATATATCTGCAGAACAGGTCGAAGAATGGAACAGACCTGCTGGAGAAAGAAGACTTATCCAAGACATCTTTCCTAATCTTTCAGAAGACGAAAGAGAGTTTATTATGACAGGTTATACCCCTCAAGACTGGAAAAAAATGGAGGAGGCATTTGAAGATGAGTAAAAACATAAAATATATTTTTGTTGATATGGACGGTGTTCTTGCAGACTTCTTAAAAGGTTGTGAAGAATATATCGGTCACCCTATCACAAATGACGACAAAGGTCACACTCAATATGACCTAAGAAAAGAAGAGTTAACAAACAAAAGATTATTTGCAAACCTTCCACCAATGATAGACATGTATGACTTGATTGCATATATCAAACATACTGGTTGTCCTTGGGAGATATTGACTGCAGCTGGTGTAGTCAACAGAGAGTTGGTTGTCTTCGATAAAAAGTCATGGATTAAGAAATATGTCGACCCAAGTGTGGTTGTGAACTGTACATTTACAGGAAGTCAGAAGGCTGCATATGCCATGAAGAAAAATGTCTTGATTGACGATAGACCAAAAAACATTGAAGCTTGGGAGAATGCTGGTGGGATAGGTATCCTTCACACTTCTGCTGCTGACACTATCGAACAACTCAAGAAACTTAGAAACGGAGAATAATGGAAGCAATATTATCAACAGAAGATTATAACGAATTTACCAATAGGGTAAACATTGCAAGAGAAAGAGGAGTAGATGTTCCTCACAATGTTGAACAGATTGGTGACAAATATAAGATTACTTTATTAGAAAAAGTTGACTTAGATTTGTTAGATGAGATTACAAGTTAACGATTAGAAGACCGAGGGGTCGTTCCCCTCTCCCGTAGACGGGCTGCAAGAACAGATAACGACTGTGAGTAGGAAGATTCTAATCTAGAGACCCCTCGACACTGCTGAAGAGTATTGGATGAAGAGGGGTTTTGTTTATACTAAATAAGATTATGAAGGAATTCTTTATAAAAGTTTGGGAAATGATTAAAAAGATTGGGACTTGGATTCAATCCCTCTTTTTAACACGATATAAGGTCACCGTATCTTTTAATAAAGAATGGGGTGATGCAGACGATAGGTCATATATCACCAAAAAAATATTAGTCCAAAAAGAAAAACATCTTAAGTTCAAGGACGAAGATGGAAAGATAGTTGAATATAGAAGTGCAGCTGGTCTGAACTATATAATTGAAGACTATGACTATGGAGACGATGAATAATGCAACAAATGTTAATTACATTAATACTTGTTCTAGGATTAGGTTCTTGGTATCTGTATAATCAGAATCAGACATTGACGGAGAACAATATTAAACTAGAAAATGCTCTAGAAGAACAAACTAGAGCTATAGAAACCTTAAGAGAGTCATACGAGAAACAAGGTCAATCTCTTATGAATATGACTAGAAGAAATGCAGAGATAGAAGCAGAGAAAGCTGAATATCTTGCAATCTTTTCAAGGCACAATTTAGATTTACTTGCACTAAAGAAGCCTGGCATGATAGAAACTAGAATGAATAATGCAAGTGAATTAGTAATGGAGGGAATAGAAGATGACACTAAAGAATTATATAATCTTACCAATCCTAATAACAACGATAATTAGTGGTTGTTCCCTTCTTCCAAACAAGAAGGTTGAAATTGTATCTACACCAATAGAGATAGAGATAATGCAACCCGATTTACCAAGACCAGTGCAATTGACAGCACCAAAGTGGTTCGTTGTATCAGAAGCAAAAATAGTAAATCCTTGTAGGAGAACTATACAATATGACCCACCTAAATTCAATGAAGAAGGTGTGGAACAATTCAAAAGACCAAAAACATGTGAACTATCAGAAAGAGAGAATCCCGATTGGCCAGAGGGATATACATATCTTGACCAGTTCATAGATGAAATGAAAAAACAAAACAATGGTGAAATATTGTTTGTTGCAACTACTATCGGTGACTACAAAGTCATGGCAGAAGACATGCAAGAACTCAAACGATATATCAAACAAATGGGTGAAGTAATAATATATTATAGGAATGTGACAATCAAAGGTGAGCCTGGGGTTGGAGCTGCAGTGAAAAAGAATGAGACCACCAAAGATTAGAAGTGATGTTCTATTTGAACCATTTCAATATACAATAAATGATATATTTCCCACACCTCTTCTAAGAGGTGAGATGAAACTCGACCATGAACAAGTTGTTGAGGATTGTGTATCTCTCATAGAAGAAATAAAACAATTCGAGGACGACCCAAAGAGATATTACACAACATATTTCTTTGAAAAACAGAGAGAAGCCATGACTCAGTTCCCATGGTACACTTCATTTGCAAATCAAGTTAAGGACACATATGTAGCATATCAAAAATATCAGTTTGGTAGAGATGTGAAACATTTAACACGACATAATATACATTTATTTTCATGGGTAAGTGTTTGGGAAGAAAACATATATCATTCTTATCATTCTCACCAAGACTCACAGATTAGTGGTACATACTATCCTATAAATGACAGTCATCAAGGTATCAAATTTTTGAGTCCAGCATATCATTCTTCATGGATATCAACAAAACGACCTGATGAAGGTGATGGTGGATTTCCAAATACAGTAGGAATAGGTCAGCCAGGCAGTTTAACAGAAATGATATTTCACCCTGTAGATGGAGAAACATTAATGTGGCCTTCTAACATGTTGCATTGTGTACAACCTCAAAAAGGTGATTATAAGAGAGTTGCAATATCATTTAACTTAAAACATAACGACCCAATAGATAATACAGGTGACGGAGAGGATTTATCTTATGAATTTTTATAGTATCGATACATTATGGAGACAATCAGATAACTGGGATATACAGTGGAATGAAGAACACCAATATTTTACAATAGATAATTATTATGAGAATCCTGATGATATCTTTGAACATTTATCTCAACGACAAGTTCCCTTATGGAAATATAACGAAGAGAGAAAAACACCAAATGGTATAGACTATCTTGATTGTAGAATAGTAGACAAAATAGGTCACCCTACAAGATTACATGAAAATTCTATGGAGAGACTTTTAAATGTATGCAGAGAAAAGTTTCATAAACATGGTTATACATACAGAAACGATATAGAAATAAATTGTTTCAAAACTATCAATATCACAGATAATCAATTACAACATTACCCTCACATAGACGGAAACTTTTCTGATTCTAATGATAATGCAGTAATTAATATGTTGGTATATCTTGATAAACAAGAAGACGGTGGTACTGCAGTATATGAAAACTGTTGGATTCCAAATAAAGAACATTTGGGTTTATTGCAAAATGTGGAAGAGACTATGGATTTATCCTATATCATTCCAGCCAAATACAATCGTTGTGTTTTATTTACAGGTAATAAAATGCATGGTGCGTATATAAATGACTACTCTAAATATATTAATGACTGGAGATATTCTCAAGTCATATTTTTTTATCCCGAAACATGCCGAAACAAACAGTAGAAAAAACAAATCAAGATAGACCAAAAGGTTATATGGATAACTTTACGATTATCCATGACCAAGCAATTCAACAATGGGTTTGTGAAGAAATAATAGAGGACTTTCATGCATTACCCTTAGTGGAAATGATTGACGAGGGGAATAGTTCATACCTTCCTAAAGAAAAACAATATCGTGATAAGAATCATAGATATGAAGCTCAGGGAAGAGTTCATGCAAATATATACCCAAGTCCATTATTTGCAAAGACTATAGACTCAATACATTTTGCATTACCAAAGGGTCAAGATTTTGAAAGTATTTCATATATGCAAATAATACACTATCCCGAAAATAGTTATTTTGATTGGCATATGGACGAAGCAGATAGTAAGGATACAGGAACAACAATTTTATTTTTAAATGATGATTTCTTGGGAGGGGAGCTCACTGTCAATGGTACAACCGTTGCAACCAAAGTTGGGACGATAGTTGGATTCAACAAATCGACTACAACTTGGCATAGTGTGGCTCCAGTCTTGAGAGGAGATAGATATTGTCTTGCAATATGGTATTGCAATGAAGAGGATAACAATTATGCCAGTTAAATTTGGAAAATCACAGGTCAAGGTAGATAGAAACACAAAGAAAGTGACTATCGAACATGAATATATGAAATGTCAATCAATAGATACATTGATAGAGGCATACAACAAAGAAGGTCAAAGACCTAAATTGAAACAAAAGGTTAAGAACGAAATTGTAAGACGGAATAAACTCGGTCTATGCAATGTCGTGTTCAAACCAAAAGATAACGAACTGGGGCTGTAGCTCAGTTGGGAGAGCATCTGCTTTGCACGCAGAGGGTCGTAAGTTCGAATCTTATCAGCTCCACCAGTTATATACATACATCATGGCAATATGGTATATGAGATTATTAGAGGAAGGAATGATAGAATTCGAACACCAACTGCATACCTTCACGGAAGGTAAGAAAAGAGCAGAAGTATATAAACATGAAAAAGGATACGGTTGTAGATTCTTTAACAACAATAGTTGGATATGTGATGAATTATACGAGAACAAGAGTGAGATATATGCAGAGAACGCTGCAGAAAACTTTTGTCTTGGAATAAAGGAAGTGAAAAGTGAAGAAATCGGTAAATCAAAACGAACATAACGATTGGAGAGAGATAGAAAATCTAGGAGAACACATTCTTCTATTTAAAAATTTCTTTTCAAGAGACTTTTGTGAAGATTGTATTACAACATTCGAGGAAGTTGATAGAGCTGGATTGACTGTGACTAGACAAAATAGTACATTCAATATGGACGATAAGGCAATATCTCATGCAATCATACCACCAAGTTCATTACCTTTAGTCACACCACTACAACACATAATCAAAGACGAGATTATACCTGAATTTTGTAAAAAATATCCTATAGAATCACAATACAATGAAATCCATGTTGGTGGTGCAAAAATGCAAAAGACTGAACCACAACAAGGATATCATGTATGGCACATGGAACACTCAGCTGGAATGGATTCATACAGAAGTGTATGTGCATGGGCATTATTCTTAAATGATGTTGAGGAAGGTGGTGAATTAGAATTCTTATATCAATCAAAACGAATACAACCAAGACAAGGAGACTTTGTATTATGGCCAGCAGGATATACCCACCAACATAGAGGTAATCCACCATTGAAAGGTGTCAAATACATTTATACAGGATGGCTAGATACTCTTTAAGAAGACCCACATACGAGGATATACCTAGACTGCAATATTTTGAACAAGTCGAGGGTAAGGGTACAGAGATTGGTCTCGTTCTTAAATCAGAAGACGATTGGAAATATGTAATTGACACATACGAATATTTTTTATTATGTGTAGACAATGAGGAAGACGGTTTAGTGTGGGGTTATATACTGGCTGCACAAGTAGAAAATAATCTATGGATTAGAGAAATATTCTTTTGTAAAGAATATAGAGATGACCCTGAGAAAAGAAAGAATATTAAATTAGAAGGATTCGGTGGTGTAGAGAATATGCCACTATATGGTGCAGTCAAATATGCAAAAGAACGAGGTGGTGTGGTAATAGCTCCTATTGCAAGTGATAATGAAAGAGCCATATCTGCAATGTTAGGTGCATATGGATTCAGACATGACAGAACTATTGAAAGGTGGTATGACCCAAAACACCTTGCAATTTACATAGAAGATACAGGAACAAAACCATATCAAAATGTATGACTTTGACGAAGTACAAAAACTTTTGTTTGAACAAGAGAGAACTGTAGTATACAAATCTCTCACCAGTGATAAGGAACATTCTAGGTTCGTCACTATCCCTAGAAAGTTTCAGAAAGATTCAGACAAAATTATAGTGTGGGATATCAACCAAAAAAGTTGGCATGATATCCAAATCGATACGATAATATCGATATCGGGCGTATAAATAATATTGTGACATTTATGTGACAAGACAGAGTACCTATATGGGAAGAAGCAAGTCACTGATAGTCACCAACAAGAAGAGGAGATAAAAATGCGATACTATGCATCATTGTCTGCCGATTACCTAAAGAAATTCGCAGACAAAACACATAAATTAATGAAATGTGGCAGATTACCCAAAGTAATCAAAGCTGCGGGTATTAGTAGATAATACCCTATTGAAATAATTAGACTCTAGTGATACAATATATACTAGAGTCTAATTTGAAACATATTATTACGGAGTGAAATATAACAAATGGCAGTATCAAATATAGTAGTTTATTGTGGAGAAGGTGGTTGGTCAGTCAAAGATGTCAACCGTTTCTCAGATTCGTTATCAAGAAAGCGTCAATGGGTTTCCCATGAAGGAATAGATTTAGTATCATTGCATGTCCTTACCAATGAGGACGATTCTGCATTCTATCGACAAGTCAGAACATTTAATCCCGATTTCCAATACGAAGGTTTTTGGAATAATATCCATTGTCTAAAACATGGTGCAAGAGAGTTTCATGCAGAAGATAAAGTAATCATTCTTACACAACCTATTATAGGATTAGACCTATGTGGTGTCCCATTATTAGAAAATGTACCTGAATGTGGTAAAACAGAGAACGCTGCAAAGACTATCAGTGAGACAGATAAATTATTAGTCAAAGAAGAGAACCTATATCCAGTACAACAATTTGATAACTGGTGGAATGACGAAACTGATATGGCTCCTTTTTGGTTAGGAATACCTAGTTCAACATGCAGACATTTTTATAATAAGTTCAATGACGAATATCCTTCCATTATAGAGGATTATGATAGTAATCCATATGGGTGGCAACAATTTATTGAATGTGAGATAGAACCTAATTTATTTTATTTAAATCACCCACATGGTATATCTGCTCCATACGAGCTCAATAATAAAGAAACTCAACTTGCAAGAAATGATTTATTCGAATCAAATGTAAGACCATATTTTCAGAACGAAGATGACGGATATGGTTGGAGAGGATTAGGTGGTGACGAAGACGCCCTACTATATGAATTTGACCATGAATATCGTTCAGTTTCAAGACAAGTATCTTTTATTATATTAGAAGGTAATACAGAAGACTTATACTTGGACGAATATGTACGATGGTACATATTGTAAAGGATACCCATATATCCTATAAAAATTTCTTCACTCAAGAAGAATGTGACCATATAATATCCATATTTGAGAGAGATAAAGATATTGTCCCTTACGGTACAGACACGGGGTACGAGGGGCTGACTTCTACTTATTCGGAATATAATTGGTTATATAATCCCGACATAATACCACTGAATATACCACAACGACTATTTGACCTAGACTATTTCAAAGACTGGGACTATATGGTTATGCAATGCTGGGGAAACGCATTACATGTCGGAGAAGAGCTTCAACAACACTATCATGGACAGGAAATAGAAGAACAATATAGAAGAATGTATTTTATTAATTGTAATATATTCCTAGGGGGTGAATATAATCAGACATGGTACAAAGATATAGAATACACCGACAACGAGCCTGGGGATATACACATATTTTCGTGTGAATTAGACCACCGTGTAGACCATAATAAGGGCTCCAATACACGATATAGTATGGCAATAGACATATACCCTGATAGTAAATGTATGCACTCATTACATGATAAACACATGAGTAGGTTCAGTATACATAAACGCCCTATAGTATAGACTAGACACGAGACCTGCGACCTTCCTCTGAATCCCTCTAAAACCCTCTGTTTATAGGGGTTTGAATATAATTTGTATACCTCGGAGAATGTGGGGAATATTTATTAGTACCGTCCTAGGGGAGAATGCAGAAAATAATATAGAATTGATTCAGAGACGATTATGGTGAAAAAACGGGTTTAGGGCGTGTTGTTCGGGGAGGCTAATCACATATTTAGTTTGGAGTCAAGAGCTCTCGGAGGGTCTCAGAGGTTCCTGCGAGGACAGGTCAGAGGCCTTGACAGTGACTACGCTTTTATGCTATACTACTATAGTAATGGGAAATGAGGTGTTATTAAAGTGAATTAGGACTGAAACGGTAGAACCCGTGATATCGATACGGGATTGACCTTGGGGGACGGAGTCTAGACCGTGGCCCCCTTGTATATAATGACTACTAATAGGAGATATAAACCCTACTCTATTGTTAAGAAACTTGAGAAAGCCTTGACAATGGGTAGGGTTTTTTGTTATAATATAAGAATGGATAGTGTAATTAATGGATTAGTTGGGCGTTCTGTAGTGGACGGGTCAGAGGTTCTTTACTACCTTAACAGTAAAGAAATGCAACTCGCGCTTGATAAGAACCCCGATTCTATGAACGATTCATGGGATTTAATGTGCAAATCGCTCGTTGGTAGGGGCTTAGTTGACCCTCGCGGGAAGGTTTTTATTGATTATATCGTAGTAAATGGCCTTGCAAAAGTGTTCCATTAATGGTATAATGGGTTATATGCACGAGTATTGACTGTACTATATGACCGTGGATTGCAGATAGGTTAAGAGTACAGGGTTGGAAAACCGAGATTCCCACGGGAGGATGAGAGAGACTCCCAACATTTCGAGGTGCTTTACATGAGTATAGAGCTCTACGCACGCGATAAATTAATTGATACGAGAGCCTTGACAATGCCTCGAAAAAATGTTATAATGGAGAGTTATGTTCGAAATTTGGACAATCGATAAGAAAATCACTAACATAGACGGGTCACATAACTTAGAGAAGCGCACAAAAGTACCTCTAGAACTCACAGAGGCGCACGCAGTGGCACTCAAATACAGCCGTCTAGGTCATATCATAGAGTACAGAAAGGTCAGCGCAGAGGCTTAGAACAGTGTTTAGGGACTCCTACGAATGTTTTGGGCGACCTCAGCCCCCCCATAAATGCTCTTTGAAGAGTAAAATTCACCTACCTAAAAAATTTTTTGGGTAAAAAATCGACCCCGAGACAAAAATTTTTCGGGAAAAAAACCACTAAAAAAGGAAAAAAGTAATGCTTTTTATTGACTATAACTTCTATGTCTCGCAGGATATTATTATCTTTGACCGTGAATTAGACCCTAAATCGGTCTTTGAGCAAATGGGAATTGACGATAATACTCTCTGCACTCTCGTAGATAATAACGGAAGGTTGGAGCTTCATGTTGTATATGAAGACGACTATGACCCCGACCCTGAAAAGCAGGAGGAGATTGACTACACATTGAGGTTAGTTTCTTGAATAAACCCTCTAGACTAAATAGAATCAGGTGTGTTATACTATACACTGTATGAAGAAAATGTCCAAACTCGATTTTACAGAGAAGCAAAAGAAACTGGTTCCTGAGTTAAAGTCTCCGAGAATCTTAAAGTCCGCAACCCCAAAGTATACCCTTGATTGGTATGTTAAGTGGATTGCAAGTGTCTTAGTTCTGGCAGCTATGTCTACTCGTGGTATGAGTGACTTATTATTATGGGACTTGAGCCTTAGTGTCGTAGGTATATCCTTATGGCTGTGGGTCAGTATCATGTGGAATGACAGAGCCCTTATACTGTTAAATGGGATTGGACTTCTTTTTCTTTTACGAAACTTAACTGAGTATCTATTTTGAGAGAAATAATTTTTTTGTTAACCTTGTCTATACTAGGCTTCTTGTATGGGTGTGCTGGATTCGAACCGTCTCATGATTGTAAAATTATGGGTGGTGATTCTATCAACGGAATTGAAGTTGCATGTCCCGAATATCGTCAAGACCCGATTAAGCATGAAGACATGGAGTATAGAAATAATTGTCCCGACCCGTTGGGTGAGGAGTGTATTCTAGTAGCATGAGTATGTTAGAAACAATATGTGCAGTCATTATAATTGGACTCATGGTTTATATCTATTATAATAA
>CEPM01000451.1_pt1 | contig 30139 bp, 40 predicted proteins | sample 530371 | NCBI WGS metagenome assembly CEPM01 (sample SAMEA2620004, study PRJEB7988) | marine metagenome | biome: marine biome (ENVO:00000447); feature: surface water layer (ENVO:00002042); material: "saline water (ENVO:00002010), including plankton (ENVO:xxxxxxxx)" | depth 5 m
AAGTGGCGTATCCTCCCACGCTTGATGATGCTAGCTATGACCTGTGTATACGTTAGGTGTATCGAGTGGGCGTTAAGTCAGCCTGATTTAACCACTCAACAGGCTGGCTTAGTGTCCGTTGTGACTGGAGCTATGACTGGAGCATTTGCTATCTGGTTAGGAAAGGAATCTAATCAATGAAAGCTTTATATGATAAATTAACAAAACGACAAAAACAAACAATGCAAAAACACAGTAAGCATCATTCTAAGAAACATATGATTTCTATGGCTAAAGCTATGGTAAAGGGCACTTCATTCACAAATGCACACAAGAAAGCAATGAAGAGTGTAGGAAAATGATATTCAAAGCATTACAACTTGTGGGTGGTATGGCATCTACTTGGATTGAATCTAAAGCTGAATCACAAAAACTTAACCTGGAGATAAAAAAGAAGCAGTTAACTGGAGATATTGACTGGGATCTCGAAGCAATGAAAGGATCTCAGGCAAGCTGGAAAGATGAATATCTTGTAATTTTATTTAGTATTCCTCTTATTCTCTGTTTTTGTGGGTCTTGGGGTAGGAATATAGTAGAAGAAGGCTTCAGAGCCTTAGAAACGATGCCTGAGTGGTATCAAGTAACTTTAGGCTGTATAGTAGCCGCCAGCTTTGGCATACGTTCAGTGACCAAATTCTTTGGGTTACGAAAGAATGGGAAATAATTGGGATAAACGCCGTGAGAATATTCGTAAACATAGGGATTGGGATATTAGAAACTTTAGGAGGAAAAATATGGCTTTTAAATTATCACAAAGATCATTGGATAGACTGGATGGAGTACATCCTAAACTTGTTGAAACTGTTAAGAAAGCGATTGAGTACACTGATGTAGATTTTGGTGTAATCTATGGTGTTCGTGATTTAGAAACTCAAAAGAAACTTTTTGAATCTGGAAAATCGCAGACTATGAAAAGTAAACATTTGATTCAGGAAGATGGATATGCACACGCTGTTGATCTTATGGCTTATGATGGCAGTAATCCATCTTGGGATATTGTGGATTATGATAACATAGCTGATGCTATGCGTAAGGCGGCAAAAGAAGTTGGCATTGATATTGTTTGGGGAGCGGCATGGCATAAGATTCTAACTATGTCACCAGATAGTGCAGAGGATTTAATGAATGACTATATCGACACAAGACGAAAAGAATCCAGAAGAGCATTTATTGATGGACCTCACTTCCAACTCCATACCTAGACAACTTGCTTTTGACTTCGATGACTATGATGGACCTGATGATTTATGGTTGCTTTACTTGTGGGAAAAGACCCTATCAAGTCCATCAACTCTATCAACTATCTCTCCCAAACATTCTTCTTTTCTAAATAAAGATCTATAATCGTATCAAAGTTATTTGGTTTTCGAGGGGGAACTGTTGAATAAATATTGTATGCTTCAAAGCATCTATTCTCATTATATACTTTTCTCGATAGCTCTTCACATTGTCTTGCAGATTCAAGATCAATAGTAAGCATAAGTATTACTGTGTGTGTCATTTCTGTAAACATAATTTTATCCTGAAAAAAATGGCTGACAAGAACTGAAGGAAATGTCGGATCTTGCCAGCCAAGTTGAAGGGTAGTTTTTTGGAGAAAGCATACCCTAAAATGGAATATCGTCGTCTTTTAATTCATTGTCAATAGGTTCTGGATTATCTCTTTGTTGAATATTTGTAACCGCAGATGTACCTTGTGTGAAATTATTTACTTGCAAACCTACTCCATCTTCATTGAGAAAGTATGCCATTCTTAATTCATCTCCCTCTGCTCTTCGCTTTGCTCGAGCAGAATCTATTTCCATTTTATCATCAGGATCTATGTAAGGTTCGTTCCAGTTTTTTGGTAAGATAAAACCACCACTATAGATTGGTGCATTTTCTTTATCTGATTTATTTGGAAATGCTACACCAACTCTTAGATAGAGATAACGTCTAGCATTGTTTTGATCGCCGTTATAAACTTCTTTAATCAATGCAACTTTGTATTTGTTTTGATTTGCATCAAAGATATTACCAGTGGCGGCAAGTTCAGTTTGTACTGAACCACCACTATTGTTTTTAAATAACTTACCTTTGTTTTGGTTTTGATACACTACTTTATCCATTGTCAATCTCCTTATATCCAGTCTTGTGTATTGTGAGTAACCTTAGTAGATTGTGAAGCTTCTTGTTCAGGTGATGTTGGTTCACTACTACTATTCCCATCATCATCTGTTTTTGGATCTGGTCTTAGATTTAGAATAGATTGAATCATATACCTACGCATATATGTAACTCCAGATCCTATTTGTTGAGAACCTCTTTTAGTATCATCAACGCATGGTGCTTTACTTACAATCATTGTATCTGATGGCAAGTGTCTGAACTCCATAATTAATATTGGTATGAGTGTTCCGTTCATTTCTTGATAATCAAAACATGAAAAACATACTACATTATTTTCTATGAGTAGTGGTTCAATCTCATTCAATATATCTTCGAGCTTCATATATTTTGTTTTTGTTCCATCACTTCTTCTGAATTGTGGATTATCTCCTCTTTGTTCAATCTTACCGATTGAGGATTTTACTTTGTTGAGTGCATAATAAATATTTTCTTTAGCTTGTGCCATTTGCTTTCTCCTTTATTGTAATGGTACGTCTTTTATTTGATTGTTTAATAAGTATATCATCATTATAAATTTCTGCATCATCTTCATTTAAAGTATTTAGTAATTCTTTTTTAACTTCGAGATGCGTATCATGATTTGATTTGGTTTCGATATATTTATCAGATAACATTTTAAAATGATTGTTCGAACATAGATCTCTTTTTATTTTTTGATCTATCTTGATTGAGTCCTGATTTGTATCAAATGAATCATAGTCTTTTGGTTCAATACCTTTTTCAATATGTTCCCAAAAATCTTGCATTTTATCGAGCAATAACATCACATAAGAATGATTATATTCGATAGTTGATATCTGAATGTCATTACCATGTATTGCAGAAAAGATAAGCTTATCAGTTTCATGACTACATAATGCTAAGTAGAATTGAATCTGTGGCATATAGTATTGAATCAGTTTATCTTGATTTTGGAATCCTCTTGTGTGCTTTGCTTCGAATACATATTTCTCATTGGTCTGTGTATTCTTAATGATTGCATCAACATGACCTCGATAAATAATCTTAATCATGTTTTCAGCTCCAGGCATTGCAAAAGCTTTTTCTTCAGCTTCAATCTTAAATTGTGGATTCTGTTGTATGAACCATTTCAGATTAAATCTTTGTGTAAATACACCTAACTGAACTCTAAATACATTAGAGAGATCCTCGACCTCTACTAATTTTTTCTTCTCTCGATACAGTTGATTCCATTTACCTTGCATGATCTTAACAGCATCAGATCCACCCATTACTTTACATCTATCATCATCAAGAAACATTTGCTTTCTCCTCTTCAATATATTTGGTTAAGAACTTCTTCGTACCATTTAATAAATGATTTCTATACACTAATTCGTTTTTGAACATATCGTTTATTTGAAATAGTGTAGGTTTATATAACCATGTTTTCTTACTCTCAATAGTTATTGCTCTTGCAATATCTAACGGCATATCTGCTAACTCCTCAATGATCTGTTCCAATCTAATATCCATTTCGTTTTTGGTATGATCTCGAGGATTGTTGAAACAACACCACCATCTTTTAAGATTTGCTTCATATTTTATCGTATCAAGTTTGATATGAAACTTAAGCATCTCTCGATAAAGTTTTGTTGCAGATTCCAGATTGTCAATTTTAAGAATATGATTTTCATAGCTACACCCATCAATAACATTTGGTGTATTCATCATAATTTTATTGATTTCTTCTGGAGTTGAACTTAGCAAAATAACTTTAGCGGCGTTTATTTCATCTTGCGTTAATTCCGGAATGGTTGGATTTGATGTTATTTCTGGCTGTCTTTTTGTGCCAAAAAAATGTATGTTATCTGATTTCTCAATCATTGCTTTCTCCTTTCAATATGCTCGTGTTTATGAGTACATCATAATCTTGAGCTTTGTTTATTAATGGTATTATTGTTTGTTCAAATACCTTGTCGCTGATTATAACACAATATCGTGGATCTCCAATCTTTCTTTTACACAATGCAACATCTCGATCTTCGAGAAGATTGAATACGTTTGGGAAGTTTGCTTTATCTCTATACTTTACTTCAACAAAAAGATTTTTGTCTTTGTATAGATCTACATTCCAAAGCAGATCTCCTTTGTATTCTCCTCCCAAAGATCCAGATAATGGTTGTTTCTTGATTCTTAATCCAAGAGATTGAAATAATTTTAGAAACCATCTTTCGTGATAGCTTCCTTTATTTTTACTTTTGCTTGCCATCACATACCACTTTTTCTTATTTTAGCTAATGCTAGTTCTGTAGATAACTCACTGATTTTCATAGCTATTTTGTTTGCATTTGACAAAGTAATTTCAACTTCTGGATTTGTTTTAAAGTTTCTATGATAAGAACTGTAAGGTATGCCAGCTAATCTATATGCTTTTTTCATAAGTGTATGATTATCAAATGCTAGTTCTAGCAGTTGTTTCTTGTAACTTTTTATGAGCATTCATTCTCTCCTTTGCTTCAATTAATTTTTGATTGATTACTTTTTCGCCACTCCAGTTCCAATGGTATTCTCTAATTTTTTCAGGACAGTTTTTATGTGAACCTGATGCGTAAATATGAGTTTGAGAATAGTATTCTCTCGACACTATAAGTTTTTTTTCATACTCGAGAACATTAAGAATAGAACTGATAGTTGATTTTGGTTTTTTGCCAAACCATTTTTCATACATTGCATGAATTTCTTTTGACGTTGAGCCTAGTTTTTTTCCTTTCTCTTGAAAGATTGCATACATACATTTGAGCACTCGTTCTTGATCGCCGCCATGTAATGATTTGAATGTGCCGTTTTTATTTCTGGTTCTGTTCATTTGCTTTCTCCTTTCTGAATTGTTGTGAAGCTGAATCTATTTCTTCAATTTGAATATCTTTATATCCTTTATCTTCCCACTCGTGATATGCTCGGAGAGCATCTTTATATCGAGTATAGAAATCTGGAGTGCCACCCACCCAAACAATATATTTCCATTTAATTATTTCCATTTGCTTTCTCCTTAAAATAATTCCTGTTGTTTTGGTTCTTCGCCAAGTTGTTTTTTTATACTCTCGATAAATTCTTCATCGCTGATTCCTTTATCACAATGAGTTGTGCCGTCATAAAATTCTGATTTTCTAGCGGACATATGGCTACGAATCCCAGTTGTTGTAATTGGACTAGGTGCATAGTTGCCGTTTGAATCTCGAACATGAATATAAAAATGATCGACTACATACGGCATTCCACTTTCTGAATAGTTCAAATAATCTCGACATACTGTGATCGTATGGCACAACTTGTGCCATACAATCTCTCCAATAGTTTCATATTCTTTATTCATCTGGTTCATTTCCAATGTTATTCAGATCTGCAACGCTGTTGAAATAAACTAGAATTTCATCAAGTGAACTTATTGCAACTCGTAAATTGATTTCGATTGGATTTGATTTTCCATTACAAGTTTTTTCCAAGTTCTGAAATTCAGGAGATCTCAAAAGTAATTCAAGACCTCCTCTTGTTGTATTCAAATAATTGTATACTGAACTAGACCCCAGATGTTTTAATACATCTATTGCGTTTGGATTTTCTCCCAATAATTTTATTACGTTATTCATTGCTTGCTTTCTCCTTATAATAGTTTCTATCTTCAAGATGATAAAACTTATCAATCTTTTTATCAGCTTCACCATCTAACCAATTTCCAGAGATCTCAGCGTTAATAGTTTTATTTAGTTCATCTTCTAAATATGATCTCAGAAAATATCTTGCATAAGTTTTGCCGTTTTTCTTTTCGATAGTCGGAACAAATGCAGATTTACCCTCTAATTTTAATTTCATTGAGATATCATTCTCATATTGAAAATTAAGATCAGAAATTATTTTTCTTAGTTCTGTTGTTTTGAACATTCTCAAAGCATCTAGGGTGCTTAACCCTAGATGATGAGTGTTTTGATTTGTTAAGAACTCTCTTATTTCTTCTTTGATTGACATTGTTATTACCTCCTATGAACAAATAAAAATATAATCATGATTCTTAGCGTCATATGTAAACGTATGTATGACCGCATCTTTAATTTCTGGAATCCCATCTTTTCGGTAATCATTCCATCTTTTTAAAATGGCTTGAGCTGATACCAAATAATTTTCATTATGATTGATTGAATAATCCCAGTGATAAGTTTTAGAGATAAAAAATTCACTATCTCGAACAATACTACTTTTTATTCTAGCACCTTTATGATCTGTTGCTCCAAGATATCGGCAACGAATCATCACCCCAGTTTTTAATTGATGAAATTCTTTTGATAACATTTCTGATCTGTGCATTGCTTTCCCCTTATTGCGTTTAATTAACCATTGTGGAAGATCTTCTTCCCTGATTTGTACGATCTTAGCCATATCAAATACCAAAGAATAAAAGACCAATTGTCACTACTATTCCAGAGAATAGGAGGTAATACTTCATGATCTTAATTGGTAAACTTTCTTGTGTTTCGTCAAGGATTTGGACGAGTAATCTCGCCCTCCTCCTTGCCTTTCGATGTCTTAACCTACTCATTTGACAACCCTCAATTTTAGATTTCTTGGATCGTCTGGGTGGTTAATCATTCTTAGATGATCTGGAACATCAAACATTTCATCTGGATAATTAAACATCTCTTCGCACTCATTACAGAAATCACAATCCTCTATTTCTTTCTTTGTTGGCTTGTGTCCACACTCAGAACAAACAACCTGAAAGAACTTAGGAACATTATTAAATGTAAAATTGATCTTCATTTAGCTTTCTCCATTATTATTATTACTTATTATTCTACATCAAAAACAGATAAAAAAAAACACTTTTATTGCATTGATGCACTATTGAACATCTTTGAACCCTATTGGATCTAGCACAAAGATTAGCCAGGTGCTAAAGCAACTAGCTAACTTTCTGCTGCAGCTCCTTTGTCGCTGTCGATCCAAAATAATTTTATGGCACCATAAGTAGGATCTTGACAGGATTCCGGAATCCATTGCAAAATCGAGGACATGGAATCAACGTAGTTAGACAAAGCAATGAATCAGAAGTTAACCAAAAAACAAGAGTTACTTGTTACAGCCGTAGCAAATGGACATAGCATCACAGAAGCTTCCCAAATCGCAGGATATTCAAAGGGTGAATCTGGTAGAGTCACAGCCAGTAAGACGTTACAGCTCCCACACATTCAACAAAGATTGTTTCAGGAGGTTCAATCAATGATCGGTTTGAATGCTACGAAAAGCCTAAAACAAGTAATCAATCTTTCGAACAATGCAAAATCTGAATACGTCAAGCTCGAAGCTTCAAAAGATATACTTGATCGAGCTGGACACAAGCCGATTGACAAGGCACAACATCAAGTAGTCGGTGATTTCAATATAAAGATTGATCTTACTTAGCTCTCGGTGGTGTCGGCTTAGCCAGACCCTAAGCAACCGACACGGCGCCAATCTCTTCGAGATGCCTAGCCCAATGGCGCCTAGCTTAGTTCTTCGAACAAATTGATTAGCTGGGTTGTTGCATTGATTTGATATTAGATAAACAAAGCGCAGCTCTCTGCATAGTCTAACTATGAAATCTAATTGGTTCGCTTGAGCTATGACTGCTCCGCTCACCAATGAATTGATATCCCCACCGACCCACCCTATCGTAGAGATTGCAAGGTCGAGGATCTCCCAAGCAATGGAAACTTAGTTCTGACGAACCAATGTTTATCTTTACCTTTGGCTCTCTACCGATAGCCAAACGTAAACACTAGCTCGTACCTCGCAGGAGTTACGACACACTAGGGGGTAGGCAAAAACTAGACCCTACACATACATGAGAAGTGTTCCTCTAACATTTTTAGCTAAAAAAAGCTCGACAAGGTTGTTGGGTTGATGGTAGTTATGGATTTATGTTGATTATCTCAAAAATATTTTTTACTCTGAAAGGTGCGATCATGAGGGTTGGTGTATTAGCATCTGTTCTTCTAAACAGAAAAGGTAAACAAAATGGCGACACCATTGTGGCAGAGAAAAGGGGGGAAGAACCCAAGCGGCGGTCTGAACGAGAAGGGAAGAAAGTCATACGAAAGACAAAATCCAGGCTCGGATCTAAAAGCTCCAGTAAAAAAGGGGGACAATCCAAGACGAGCCAGCTTTCTAGCAAGGATGGGGAACGCAAAAGGACCAGAGTACAAGGACGGAAAACCAACAAGACTTCTTCTAAGTCTAAGAGCATGGGGAGCAAGTAGTAAGGAAGATGCTCGAGCAAAGGCTAGGGCGATTAGTAAGCGTAACGAGAGTTCAAAAAAATCTTAGTGGGTGAGAATCCAGAACCAAAGGAGTAAATAAATGCCACATAAACCAGAACATAAAGTATCTGAACATTATCAGAAGATGCAGAAAACCACAGCTGGAAAGGCTGGGAAAGCTCTTCAAGATATGTATAACAAAAAGAAAAAGAAGAAGAAGAAAAAGAAGATTGGTCTTTTTGACAGACTAAGAGAAATGGGTAGAAACATTTCATCTACTCTCACCGCACCACAGCGTAGGGTTGCAAAAGAGAAGATGGAAAGAAGAATGGACGCTTCTGGGATAAAATCGCAATCAGGCGAAAGCCGTATGCGAAAAGGCAAGCTCTATGAAACTGCACCAAAAGGAACTCGTAAGACTGGAGAAGATAAGTTTGCTCCACCAATGTCTAAAAGAAAAGCAAGTGGTGAAGATAGATTCGCTCCAAAGGGTACTGGTGGTAAAGCTAAGAAGTTTATGGAAACTAAAAGCGATACTGTTTCTGATAAGCGAAAGACACTTCAACAAGCAAATCAAATGAGAGCAAGAAAGGCTAGACTATCTGCACAATCAAATGAAGATAGATTAAAAGCTAAAGCTGATTCTATGAAGGATCGTTCAATTAAAGCGGCTAAAGCAAAAGCTGGTACTGGTGGATCGAAAGCAGAATCAAAAGAACCTACTACTTTTAAAGAAGCATTTAGAAAAGCTAGAAAAGAAGGTAAAGCTAAATTTACTTTCAAAGGTAAGTCTTATGCCGCCGTTACTATGGACGAAGTAAAGAAAGCCAAGAAACAAGGTAAGATCGAGAAGGCAACTCTAGCCGCTTATCTTAGAATGATGAGAAAGAGGAAGAAGTAATGCCTGGATATAGTCAAGGACAAGCAATGATTGCTTCACAAGCTGGAGATCCCAAGAAGATTGAGAAAGCTGATTTTGCAAAATTGCGAAAGAGAAAGAAGAAGAAACAACCTCTTTACGATAAGGTCAAGATGAATGGCAGTTAATGCGGCTGGTAATTATACCAAACCTAAAATGCGTAAAGCCTTGTTCAATCGAATCAAAGCGGCGAATGTTCAAGGCACAGCCGCTGGTAAATGGTCTGCTCGAAAGGCACAGTTACTAGCAAAAAGATATAAAGCGGCTGGAGGTGGCTATACCTAATGAAGAGATCACAGAGAAGTCTTAAGGCTTGGGGAGAACAAGATTGGCAAACGAAAAGTGGCAAGAAATCTTCCGTGACTGGGGAAAGGTATCTACCAAAGAAAGCAATACAAGCATTATCAGACGAAGAGTACGCACGAACTACAGCAGAGAAAAGAAAAGCAAAGAAGAAAGGGAAACAGTTTTCTTCTCAACCAAAACAGATAGCAAAAAAGACAGCACTCTATAGGAGGTTTAGTTGAGTTTTATTAACACTCTAAAACCTGAAGAACATAGAATGTTAAGACGTATGGTGAAAGAAATACATTTTCAATACTTTGATGAAAAGCATACTAAGTCTTTTGTTACAAACTCTATGCTCGATAATGTTATTGAAAACATTGGACAAGAAGTTGCTGAGTCTATGATTCGAACTGGAGTACAGAAAGGATTACAGTAATGAAAAAAGAAGCTCTTTATAAAAAACAAAAAGATAAAAAGAAAAAAACTAATACTATAGAAATGGCGAGAGTTGATAAAGGAGATATAAGAATCCTTAAAAATCATTTTGGATTAAGTTCAGATCAGATAAGAGCTTTGACCGAAAAAGAGTTTGATGACTATATGAATAAATTTGAATTTGATTATGGTGACACAGATTATAGTGCAAGGATTGTTTCAGGTAGACAAGATTAATTGTGATTAATTTTAACTATAAGCCTGATGGTGAAACTCTAAAAGACTTCATGAAAGATGATAATTTTTTTCGTGGCATACGAGGTCCAGTTGGCTCTGGTAAATCTGTTGGTTGTTGTGTTGAAGTATTTAGAAGAGCATTAGAACAGAAACCAAATAAAGATAAGATCCGTAGATCTCGATGGGCTGTTATAAGAAACACAAACCCACAACTCCGAACAACAACTATAAAGACTTGGCTTGATTGGTTTCCTGAAGATGATTGGGGTAACTTTCATTGGAGTGTGCCTTATACTCACCACATTAAAAAAGGTGATTTAGACATTGAAGTTATATTCTTAGCACTTGATAGACCTGAAGATGTTAAGAAACTACTATCTCTTGAACTAACTGGTATATGGGTTAACGAAGCAAGAGAGATTCCTAAAAGTATTATTGATGCGTGTACTATGCGTGTTGGTAGATTTCCAAGTATGCGAGATGGTGGACCAACTTGGTCTGGTGTTATTTGTGATACTAACGCTCCAGAAGAAGATCATTGGTGGGCGATAATGGCTGGAGAAGTTCCAATACCAGATCACATTCCAAGAGAACAAGCGACCATGTTGGTTAAACCTGATAATTGGTCTTTCTTTACACAACCAGCGGCAATGCAAGAAAAGCTTGATGATAAAGGTGAAGTATCTGGTTATGAGATGAATAAGCAAGCAGAGAACGCAAGTAATATTCTTGATACATATTATCCAAACCTTATACGAGGAAAGACAAAGAGTTGGATAGATGTTTATGTAATGAATAGATTGGGAATGATTCAGGAAGGAAAGCCAGTATATCCAGATTTTGTTGGTGAAACACATATTGCTCAAGAAGAAATACCTATTGCTATGGGTGTGCCTTTGTATATTGGTATTGACTTTGGACTTACACCTTCTGCTGTATTTGCACAAAAAGTTCGAGGTCGATGGTTGGTTCAATCAGAGATTGTAGCAGTTGATATGGGTATTGTGAGATTTGCAGAACTATTGCGACAAGAGATAAGTTCTCGATTTAATGGTCTTGATGTGTATATCTATGGAGATCCCGCTGGTGATTTTAGGGCGCAGACAGATGAAACAACACCATTTGGAATATTACGAGGTGCTGGATTAAAAGCTGTACCAGCTCCTAGTAACAGCATAGACCTAAGACTTGAATCTGTTTCTGCACAACTAACTAAAATGGCAGATGGCAAGCCAGCATTCCTTATTGATAGAAGATGTCCACAACTTATTAAAGGTTTTCAAGGCGGCTACTGTTATAGACGTATGCAAGTATCTGGAGAACGATATGATGATAAACCTGATAAAAATATGTACTCTCATATACATGATGCTCTTCAATACTTGATGTTAGGAGCTGGTGAGGGAAGAACTTTGATTGCTGGTCAAAAGCCAGTAAAAGCTTTCAATGCAAGAAAAGGCTTTGATATTTTTGCAAGATCGCCTAATAATAGGAACAAGACCAGTTTTTGGAACAGATTGTAGGAGAATGATATGTGTTTTGGAGGTGGAAGCTCAAGACCTGAACCAGTAAGCCCAACAGTTACGCAAGAGCAAAAAGAACAAAAAAAAGAAGAAACTCAAAAAAAAGTGGAACGTAGACAAGAAGCTCTTGAAAGAGAGGTTTCGCAAGATACCCCAGTCAAAACGCAACTTACTTATGAAATGGGTGCAAAGTCTGGAACTCCAGTTGTACGAGGAAGAAGAGGAAGAAGAGCCTTATACACAAGTGGTAGAGGTGGTATAGGATATCGTAATCCACTTATGTTTGGATAATAGAATATGGTACATTCTTATAATCCGATTGATATGAAAGATAATGATAAGCTTTTATCTGCTTACATGAAGAAGTATGAAAAAGCCAAATCAATACGACAACGATGGGAACCTTTGTTTAATGAATGTTACGAGTATGCTTTACCTATGCGTGAAACTTTCTACTCTTCCGCAAGAGGTGAAAGAAGAGATGAAAGAATATTTGATGAAACAGCTGTTGTTGGAGTCCAAGAATTTGCGTCAAGGTTACAATCAGGATTAGTTCCAAATTTTGCAAGATGGGCTGATTTTACTGCTGGTAGTGAAGTACCAAAAGAAAGCAGAGAATCTATTAATAATGATTTAGATGAAGTCACAGATTATGTATTTGAAGTAATACAGAACTCAAACTTTGCTCAAGAAGTGCATGAATCATTTATGGATCTTGCTGTAGGTACTGGTGTTCTTCATGTTGCAGAAGGAGATGCTGTAAATCCAGTTAAGTTTACTGCACTACCTTTACCTCATGTTGTTCTTGATGTTGGTCCAGATGATATGGTCGATCATGTATTTAGAGAAAGAGATATGCCTTTTGGTCATATTCCAATCGTATATAGAGATATGGAACAAATGCCAAAGCTTATAAATGCAATCAAAACAAATCCTGATGCAGAAGCAAAGGTTCTTGAAGTTGTATGTAAAGATTATTCAAAGATAAATGAAGATGCGTATTTATGTTTTGTTTTTGAAACAACAACAAAGTGTGTAATTAAGAAAGAACAATTCAAGGGAACTGGCAGTAATCCATTTATATGTTTTCGTTGGAGCAAAGATCCCGGTGCGGTCTATGGTCGAGGTCCACTTGTTAACGCATTGAGTGCTATTAAAACTACTAATCTTACAATAGAACTTGTTCTAGAAAATGCACAAATGGCAATCTCTGGTGTGTATCAGATGGATGATGATGGTGTGATTAATCCTGATACAATAAACTTAGTGCCTGGAACTGTTATACCTAAAGCACCAAACTCTGCTGGATTGCAACCAGTACAAGCGGCTGGATCTTTTGATGTTGCTAATCTTATTTTATCTGATATGCGATTGAATATTAAAAGAGCATTGTATAATGATATGCTTGGTAATCCTGACAAAACACCAGCAACAGCTACAGAAATCGCAGAAAGAATGGCTGATCTAAGTAGACGTATTGGATCTGCTTTTGGAAGATTGCAAGCTGAACTGGTACAGCCAGTATTACAAAGAGTTGTTCATATTCTAAAGAAACAAAATAGAATAAAAATACCAGTAATTAATGGTCGGCAAGTAAAAGTACGATCTGTTTCACCACTATCACAAGCACAAGCTAATGCCGATATTAGTAGTGTGGCAAGATTTCTTGAACTTACACAAGCTCGTTTTGGTCAAGAACTTACAAACATTCTCATTAACTCAGAAGAAACAGCAACCTATTTAGCTAAGAAGTTTGGTGTTCCTGATAATCTTGTAAGAGATTTAGAGGAAAGAAAAGAGATAATTAGAATGGCTCAACAGATGCAACAACAAATGCAGATGCAACAACAAGGACAGATGCCAAATGAACAAACTAACTAACAATCCACAAGTAACTGGATTAGATGGATTTCCAAGAAATAAAAATTTAGAAGAAGAAATATCTTTGAACTTTACACACCTTTTTTCATCACCAACTGGTGAAGCTGTTTTGCAGTATTTACGAAGTGTTACAATAGAAGCTGTTCATGGATCAGCGGTTACTAATGATACTTTGCGTCATGCAGAAGGTCAGCGATATATAGTTGGATTGATAGAAAGACGTATTCAACATGGTCATAAAACAAAGAAAGGTTCATAATGGAAGATCAAGCTCAAGAAGATGTTTCACGTGAAACAATAAGTGAAGAACAACCAGTAAACTCTATGGGTGAAAGACCTGACTGGTTGCCTGAAAAATTTAAAAGTCCTGAAGATTTTGCAAACTCATATCATAATCTTGAATCAAAGATAGGACAGAGTAGAGATACTATTAGAGATGAAGTATTAGCTGAGATAGAAAGTGAAGCTTATGCTGATAGACCTGAGAGTGCTGGTGATTATTTATTACCTGAATCACTTGATCCAGAACTAGCACAAGATAATCCTATGCTCGATTGGTGGGCTGACCATTGTTATAACTCTGGAATGGGTCAGGACGAATTTGAAAAAGGGATTGAGATGTTTGGTGAGCAAGTAGGTGCTGGCTATGATGCAGATGCAGAGATTGCTGATCTTGGAGATCATGCAGAAGAAAGAATAGAAGCTGTAGGATTGTTTGTAGATCAGATTGTACCTCAAGAGAATCCATTAAGAGAAACAATAGATGACTTTTGTTCTACATCAGAAGGTATACAAGTTGTTGAATTGCTTATGTCACAGATGCAACAAACACCTTTCTTAGATGGAACACAACCAGTACAAGTCATGAATGAAGCAAAACTAAAAGAAATGATGCAAGATCCTCGATATTATGGTCATAATAAAGATATGGATTTTGTAAGAAGAGTAGATGAAGGATTTAGAAAGATCTATGGCTAAGAAAAAAGTTAAGAAACCGATAAAGTATTGACTTATATCAAAAGAGGTAACCTTGAGTTTCGACCATGTGTTATTTCTGATGTTGATATTATTGTCGATAATATGCGTCTACCTGATATCAGAGAGTGTGCATTGGTTGGGGTTACACCCCAGATAGCTCTTAATGTTCCTTTTGTAGAAGAAGGATCAAAAGGATTTACAATTACACATCATGAAAAACCAGTAGCAATGTGTGGTGTAACACCACTAGATGACTATAACTATCGTGGCAAAATATGGTTTCTTGGAACTGATGATATAGATAGTATTGCTAAATCTTTTTATAAATATAGTAAATTAATCCTTAGATTTTTATCTTCTGACTATGATTATGTTGAAAACTATGTGCCAATAGATCATGAAAAAACTCTTAAATGGCTACAATGGATAGGGTTTGAGATAGAAAAACAACAATATTTTGTAGATGAACACGAGTTTTATAGACTTTTTTATTGCAATCCTCAGAGAATTGAGTGTAATAGTAAGTTAAGTGAAAGACCCGTACTGCATTAGAGAAGCCCTTTATGGATAACTTTTATGACAAATGCAAAGGACAATCGGAAGCGTAAATTGTAACTTAACTTTAAGGAGCTGAATAATGGCAAATACAATAGATACTGCCTTTATCAAACAGTTCGAATCTGAAGTGCATCTTGCTTATCAACGTATGGGATCAAAGCTAAGAAATACTGTACGCCAAGCAAACAATGTAACTGGAAACACAGTTCGTTTTCAGAAGATTGGAACTGGTGCGGCAACAACCAAGTCACGAAATGGCTTGATTACGCCGATGGAATTAGCACACACAAATGTCGAAGCAACAATGAGTGACAAATATGCCGCTGATTATATCGACAAATTGGACGAGCTAAAAACCAATATCAACGAAAGACAAGCTGTTGCAACTTCTGCGGCGGCGGCTCTTGGTAGAGAAACAGACAACATTATCTATACAGCAATGGATAGTGGTGCTAACTCAACTCAATTACATGATACAAACTCTGCTGTTGGAAAAGCTGATTTGTTATCTGCATTTGAAACATTTGGCACAGCTAACATTCCTGAAGATGGTGGTCGATATATTGCTATGCACCCAAAAGGATATGCTGACTTATTCAATATAACTGAGTTTGCATCATCTGACTTTGTTGGTGAGCAAAACCTACCATTTGCTGGTGGTATGACTATGAAAGAATTTCTTGGATTCAAGATCTTTTCAACTGCGGCAATCACAGCTGGAAAGAACATGGCATATCATACAACTGCTGTTGGTCTTGGTGTTAACTCTGATGTTCAGACAGAAGTAAATTATATTGCTGAAAGAGCATCACATCTTGCAACATCTATGATGTCTATGGGTGCTGTTGTTATTGATGACAATGGTGTCTATGAACTATTAGATAACAATACATAGGAGGTATTAATATGGCTTATAGTGCTGCAAATCTTTCTTTGGATTCAATGAGTTCAAATAAAAGAACATTCTCCTATACAACAACTGATGCTATTGGAACTGTTAATAACGCTGGTTATTTTAATGATGCCGTAAACATGATTAGAGTTGGTGACGTTATTTTAGTCCATGATAGCAATACACCTACACATCATTGGTGTGTTTGCGTATCAAACAATGGTACAGCTGTTGATATATCAGATGGTCAAGTAATCGCACAAACAGATGGCGATTAATAATGTCTAGCACAGCGGCAGATAGTTCGATTGATATTTGTAGTCGAGCATTGATTCTGATCGGAGCTGAACCGATTACCTCTTTTACGGATGGTTCTACAGAATCTTTGGTAGCTTCAAATCTTTATGAGGACATCTGCCGTTCTGCACTTCAAAACTGTAGATGGCGATTTGCTACAGATCAAAGAGTTTTAAATAGATTAACTGATGCTCCAACTGGTAGATATGATTTTGCCTATCAATTACCAAATGATAATCTGATTGTTCATGCTATAACTGTAAATGATAATCTTGTGGAGTATCAAATATATGGTGACATGGTTTATGCTGATACAGATCAAGCAGATACTGTTATAGCCGATTATACATTCCGACAAACTGAAGAAAACTTCCCAGCATATTTTACAGTAGCATTACAGTATGCTTTGGCATTGGCATTTGCATCATCGATTGCAAGAGATGCAACAATGGTTACACAAATGTCTGCACTTGCAGATAGAGCTATGATGAAAGCTCGAAGTGTAGATTCACAACAACAAACAACACGAAAGCTAGTTTCGACAAGATTTATTGCTGAAAGGAGGAGTTGATGCGAAAAGCAAAGGTTCCTCTAACTAACTTTCAGTTTGGAGAAATAAGTCCTAGTTTGATATCGAGAACAGATACAAGGGTATATAATAACTCTGCTCAGAAGATTGAGAACTTTTTTTTAAGAGCAGAGGGTGGTGTTATAAAAAGAGCTGGCTTGTCAAAAATATATGAGTTCGATACAAGTATTGATACTTCCAAAGTACAGCAACATAGATTATTACCTTTCATTTTTTCTGATGATGAAAGATATATTATTTCTCTTGAACATCAAAAGATAAGAGTATTTCAAATAGCAACGAACAACACTGTATCTCTAGCAACAACAATAACGCAAGATGCTAATAGTGCTACCTTACCTTTTACTCATGATAATATTCATGAAGTAACTTATGCACAATCTGGTGACGTTATGTTTATTGCACATCAAACATTCATGGTGCGTAAGTTAACAAGAACTGGTCTTACGTCTTTTCAAGTTGAAACAAAAACATTTGATACACAATCTGCTGGTGCAAAAATTTATCAACCATATTTTCAGTTTCAAGATTTAGGTGTAACTCTTGATCCTTCTGCATCTTCAGGAAATGGAATTACATTAACAACAAGCGCAAACTATTGGGATACTACTGGATCGCAAGCAAATGGTAATTACGCTGATTCAAAACACGTGGGTGTTACGATTAAGTATCACGATCAGGAAATAACAATCACATCAGTTCAATCAGCAACTCAGGCAACTGGTAATGCTTTAGCCACATTGAAAAAAAGATTAACTGTTGATTCATTTAGAACAGATAATGGTGTTGCAACTGTAACTGTTACTCTTGCAAATCATGGATTCTCTGCTGGTGATGCGTTTGTTATTTCAAGTGCAAATAGTGTTGGTGGTATAGCATCAAACAATCTTAATGGATCGAGAACTGTTGCTGAAGTCATCGATGATAATATTTTTACTTTTAACGCTGGTGGCAATGCAACTGATTCGGCGGCTGGTGGTGGTACACCATTTTTAGAAACTCATGCACCAGCTACTAATTGGTCAGAACAATCTTACTCAGCATTGAGAGGATTTCCAGGTGCAGTTACTTTTCATCAGAATAGATTATGGTATGGAGGAACTATTGCACAACCTGATGGTTTGTGGGCTAGTAAGTCTAATGAGTTTTTTAACTTTGATATTGGTACTGGTGCAGATAATGATTCGATTGATATTACTGCCGCTATCGGTGAAGTGAATACTATTAAACATTTAGTATCTAATAGAGATCTACAATGTTTTACATCTACAGATGAATTTATCATACCAGCGTTTGTTGAGAAGCCTACAACCCCTACAAATGCTACAATTAAAAGACAAACACCTTTTGGATCATCTTTTGTAAGACCTTATGTGTTTGATGGTGCAACTGTATATGTTCAAGGATCTGGAAAGATTATAAGGGAAATGTTATTTGATGATGGTCAACAAGCGTATACTGGTCAACCTATTTCATCACTTGCATCACATCTTATTAATACACCAATACAAGCAAGTACTTTAGCTGGTGGTATTGATCGTGCTGAGAGTTATTATTTTTTAGTAGATGCAGATGGAACTCTTGGTGTGTTTAATTCGAATAGAGGTGAACAACGATATGGTTGGACACAGTTTACAAGTCAGGGATCATTTCATTCTATTTGCACAGTTGATACAAGAGTGTATGCTGTAGTTAAGTTTGATAGAGGTGGGGGAACAAATAAATATATTCTATGTGAGTTTGATAACACTTTTAATACTGATATGGCTAAAACATATTCTGGTAGTAACGGAGTATTCAACGTCAGTTCCGACTTTACAAATGGTGCAGTCCTTGATGTGGTCAGCGGTACTCATTATCTTGGTCAGTTTACTGTGGCTGGTGGGAACATCGATGTATCGTCTGTGGACAATTCTCTTTCATCAGCAGAAATAGGATTTAAGTTTGATGTTACACTCACAACCAATCCAATAGACACAGTTGGACAAAGTGGTGCTATAACTGGAGAGCCAAGAAGTTTGAATAAAGTTATTGTTGATTTAAATTCAACTTTATCAGTTTCTGTGAATACAAAAGATTTAATCATACGACAAGTAACAGATGATTTAAGTCAGGCTCGAACACCAGTTACTGGCAAGAGAGAGTTTAGATTATTGGGATATAGTAAAGATCCACAAGTAACAATAAGTCAATCTGCACCTCTTTCATTACAAGTCAATTCATTAATAGCAGAGGTAACATTCTAATGGATCCATTTACTATACTTGGTGTTGTAAGTTCAGTTCTAAGTGCAAGTGCATCTATTGCTCAAGGCAAAGAAATAAAAGCACAGAAAGAAGCTGAAGCTCGTCAAATAGAACAAGAACGAGAGCAAACAAAAATAAATACTATGATGAAACATAATGATAGATTGGAAGAGTTTGATAACGCAATGGATATAAATGAATCATTATTTGCGTTTATGAATAGAGATGATGACAGATCATTAAAAGCATTTAGAGAAAATGAAAAGCTTATAGCATCAGATGATGCAAGACGTATTGATACACAAGGTTTATATCGAGGAGAGCAGTTACGATTGCAAGCGGCAAGTGCAAGGAGAGCTGGTAGATCTGCTGAAAAGATGGGTTATCTTAATGGTGCAGTTACATTACTTGGTGGAGTACAAGATGCTTATAAATATACAAGTCCAAGTTCAGGTAGGACTAGGAGGATATAATGGTTAGTGTTGTAAAACAAAGACGCCAGTTTCAAAATACACAGATAGGAATCAATCGAGCAGATATGTCTGTGGCAAATGATCTTGGTCGAGTGGCTCAACTTGCAGATCAAGTAACTAATCGAATGTTTAGAGAAGCCGCAGATAATGCGGCGAAGTCTGCAAAACAGTTTATTGATGAAATGCCAAACAATGCAATTTATGGTGTTGATCCAAAAACTGGCAGACCAAAAGTAATCGATTTACAGGAATCCTTACCATCAAAAGGATATGGAACGTATGCACAAGATCTTATTAAGAAAGGTATTGATGAAAGGTTCACTCGATTAGCAACAAACGAATATAAAGAAAAGTCTGCTGAGTTTGCATCTAAATATCCATTTAGTCCGACAAAGTATAAAGAGGAGATGTCACGCTTTGTTTCTGAGATGAAGAAACCTTATAGTGGTAAATATGCAAATCTTATTGAGATTGGTGCAACAGAATGGATTGGTAGAACACAAGCAGTTATTCTTGAAAACGCTATTAAGAATCAAAGACGATTAGCTGGTCTTGATTTATCTAATTCACTTAATGATTTTTCAAAAGATATAGCTTCTATTGGTATAGGTGGAGGTACTGATTCAAAACAAATGCTTGCGATGATTGATGAATATGTAAGCTCAAATAGTGAAGCCATTGCTAGTATGCGAAATATGGGTAACTTTCGACAAACACCAAAGCAAGTTGCAGATGCTCTTAAGGCAGAATTTGCAGTAAATAGGATTATGCACATTTTTGAAAGAACTACACGAACAGATCCAAAAGGTTTAAATGGTGCAAAGTTTATAGATGCTGTTTTAGTTGGCAGATTTGATTTCCCTGAAGAGTTCAATGTTTCAAAAGAAGAAACAAAGTTATTGTATAAACACGTTGTTAAAGGTGGTCAGCAAAGTGCCTTAAGAACTAAGTTAATAGGATTACAAGAAGATAATAATAGAGTTCGCAGATCTGAAGATGCAATAAAAATTGAAGAGGATAGAAATAAAGCTGATGCACAACTTTCACAATTACTTTTTGATAAAGAACAAATAAAAGATAATTATGATCCTACTATTGAGGGTAACGCTTATAATCAGTTTGTTTCAAATATTGCACCGATGGATCTTAAAAGTGCAGTAGATTTGTATTTAAATGAGATAGAAAAAATAAATGAAGCAACAACCTTACAAGAGATTGCTGGATCAGTAACACCAAAAGCAATACTTAATCCTACTGAAGCAAATAATATAAAGAATGAATTAACAGATGTTTTTAGAAATCATGTTGGAGATCAGATTGTATCTGTTTTTGGTAGAGATAAAATTAAATTAGAAGCTGTTGGTGAATTTATAAACATGACTAATTTGCCAGATGGCACAGTTAATATGGCACCTTTTACAGAAAGAGGTATCAATCTTTCGCAAACAGAAAGAAAAGCATTACAACAGTTTGGTCAGTTTAATGAGTCGGCTGATCCTCGAGCATCAATGTATGAGAACTGGGGTGGAGATAACAGAGTACGATTAACAAATTCATTACGAGCTGAAATAAATAAAGAGATTGCAGAACGACAAGGGTTTATTGAAACACCATCAAAAACATCAGAAGCAAAAGCAAGAAAGCTAATTGATTTTCAAGAGGGCATGAAAACTGGTTTTACCTCTACAACAAAAGACCAAAGAGAAATTTTAGAAGATTTGTTATTAGGTGATCCTACTTATGGTGCAGAACTTGCTCAGATTGGTGTAATGGGTGCATTGAGAGATGCTAGGTTTATGACACCTGGAGGTGAGTTCTATAAATTTTATGAAGATATGAACGCAAACTTAGTAAATAAAAACATTTTACCACAATCAGCAGTTATGTTTATGCAAGGTATGGAGAATGGTTCTATATCTGCTGGTGAAGGTCGATATATGTTGAACTTCATAAGGGCAAATATTCTTAGACCGATAGATCAAAGAAACATTGTTGCAGATCAGATGATAGAAAAAACATTGCCAAATGGTAGAAAGATTCTTGCACCTGATACTGGAGCATTAAGCACTACGACAACTCGACTAAATTTATTTAAAAGAGGTCATGGTCTTGATGGTCAAGCAAACTTTTTTGCTGAGTTTATACGATCATCTCAAGCATTTGGAACTGATGCTCTGCCAGCATTGTTTGCTAAAGCTGTTGAGTTGCGTAATGATTCTAGTAGAAAAGAAGATGTATTAAATGATTTACGAAATAAATTTGAACTCAAATCAAATCAAGATCCAATAGCACATGGTCGAAGAATATTATCTAAGATTGCTGGAGGACAAAATAATCCTCTTTATAATATGCTTAAAGATTCTATTGATGAATGGGCGGTAATTAATTTTGATAACAAATCAGCATCATTCGAAGATTGGGTTGAGAATATAAAGGATACTTCTTTTGGTGGAAGTGATGACATTGTTCTCGATATCAATGGTGTTATATCAACTAACAATCCAAAAGATATTAGAACACCTTATTCACCACAAAGACTATTTGGAGATAAAGCAGAGCAATTTAAACTTTGGGCTGATACTCTAATACGAGATCAAACCGATAATATTTTTGCTCTTACTTCAGGTGATAGAGGTGGTTTTACACAAAGCAAAGGTTTATTAAGTACAGTTTTTGGTGGATTTACACCAATGAAAGCTGGAGATAAACATACAAAGGTATGGTTAGTTCCTGATCCTTACACATCAATGATGCCAACTGGTGAGCCTGATTTAGCTACAACTATATTTAGACCACATTATATAAATGATCTTGGTGAATTAGTACCAGCATTATTCTTTGATGCTTCAAAAGAAAAAGGTAAAGAAATAACTTATCCTGAGATAATGGTAAGTGATTTTCTTAGGTATATAGAAGCAGATCAAATGCGTAGGTATAACTAATGATTTATACTAAGAACACGATACTTTCTTCTTCTGCACCTCAATACAATCAGAAACTATATAGTGATATTCCAACATCTACGAGTTGGACAGATACTTTGGCGGCAACTCTACAATACAACTACCAGCCAATGATTAATGCTTATTACAACAGACAAACATATAATGATACAGAGCAAGGTGATTATATTCCTATGGAGAATATACCTGACGAGTATATGGAGTTTAGAGATGATTTGATTCATGCAAAGAATCAAGATCACATGAATGATTTGATTGCTCAGATTGATGGTATGAGAGAAGTGAGGTCAAAGTTAGCTAATGCGTCATTATTCAATCAATTTACTGCTGGTTTGTTTGATCCTATTAATCTTGTTGCTTTACCTTTTGGCGGTCCAACTTATGGTATTGTTCGTTCTGGTCTTAGGGTTGGTACTGGTGTAGCGGCATTACAAGCTGGACTCGAAGTTCCAAGACAGATGTTTGATCCAGTAACAACTATGGGTGAATCAGCAATGAATGTTGGTGGTGCATTTATTGTAGGTAATGCTTTGGGTGGATTGATGGCAGTTCCCATCACACAAAGAATAAATGCAATGACAAGAACAGCTCAAGAGAATGAAGCGTTCTATAATGCTACACGACAAGTAAACGCAGAACACATGGAATTTTTAGGACAAAGAGAAAGTAGAATATTCCAACCTCTTGGCACTCCTATGAATAGATTGAATGATGAACAAATTGCAAGTTTGGTAGATGCACGACAACTTGATGGTGAAACACTTGAAAATATAACTGGTGCTGTTGATCCGCAGTTTGCATATAGTAGACAACAGTTTAACGATTTATCTGCACAAAGACAAAGTGAGCTTCTTGATGGTATTGCAAATGAAGCTCGATCAGAACAAGCAATCCGACAACTAGAAACAACTGCTGGATTGGAAAGAACAAGAAATGACCTTGTGAAAAATTGGTTTACCGATTCTTTTGCTTGGAGGTTTATAACCACACCATTAAAAAGAACATTACAAAGTAAGTTTTCAGCCGAAACAAAAGAAGCAATGTTAAACCTAATTGGTGACGGAGGTCATTTTCTTGTCGGTATGAAGTATGGACAAGGTGGTAGACAATCTATTCATACAAAAGCGGCAACATATCAAGGTGAATGGTTGCAAGTTCATAAAGAAAATCTAAAAATTTGGGGTGAGTATACCGGTCAAGGTGTTCCTTTGGAAACAAAGATGGATTGGCATTTTGGTAAGAAACGATATGACCAATGGCTTGAAGATACTTGGAAGAAATCACAAACAGATCCTGAGAATCTTACACAATATGAACAAAGACTTGTTGATACTTGGAATAGATTTTTTAAGAAGTGGGAACAGCGATTGAGAAAGTCAGGTGAGTTACCTGATAAACTTTCATTACAAGATGAAGTTCGTAAACTCGATGCTGATTATAGAACATATAACGGCAAACTAAGACGTATGATGAATCAGGCTGGATATGATCCAAGAAGTGAGAAAGTAGTTACACTCAAAAAATTAGTTTACAAAATAAAACAAAATAGAAAACAAGCTCGTATTAATCTTAATTCTATTGAAAGAGGATTTTTACCCAATAGAATGATGCGAGATAGTTTTTTTCCAAGAATATGGAATGTTGAATATGTAAAACAAAATAGAGAAGCTCTTGCAGAAAAACTAAGAATACATTTTCGCAACAATCCAGAATCTGTTGTTTATGATCGAGATGAGATGGTATATACCACAACTCGATTATCTACTCGAGAATCTGATATTGAAGCAAGAGTACAAAATGCAATAGATGCTATAGTTAATGAGAGTGATCCATTAGGGCAAAACATTTTATCTTATGGATCTGGTGTATCTTCTCACCTCAAACATCGACAACTAGATATACCAAATGGAGATGTTGCTGATTTTATCATGACAAATCCTATTCAGGTTATGCAAACTTATACTCGAAGAACAGCGGCAAGACATGAGTTTCACGAAACATTTGGATATCATGATCCTGAGATTGTTATTGGTAAAATAGTAGATAAAGAGTTAGATGCTGGTAGATCTATAAAAGAAGTAAATAGATTGCGTAGAGATTTTCTTGCGTCTTATGATCGAGTGGCGGCAACAGCAATACAGAATCCTGATACGTTAAGTATGAAAGTTGCTAATACTTTGAAGGATCTTGCAACATTGAATTATCTTGGAAGTGCTGGTTTTGCGGCACTACCTGATGCGGCAGTTACAATAATGCAAAGTGAAATGGGTCCATTATTCCGTCAGTTGTTTAGTGTCTTGAATGATAATAGAGTGCGAATGAATGCGATGGAAGCACAGCAAGCTGGTGAAGGATTAGAAACAATACTGGCTGATGTTCACATGAGGATAGTTGCAGAAGAAACTGCAAATCCTTTTGCCAATTCAAACTTTGAAAGACTAAGAAGAAAAGGTCGTCATGTATTTTTTCAGTTAAATTTACTTGGTCCATTTACTAGAACATTCAAACAGTTTTCTAGTATGGCTAATAGTCACAATATAATTGAGTATTCTACAAAGTGGGCTGATGGTTCTATTACACAAAAGCAAAGAGATTTTCTTGTACGTCATGGGATTGGTGAACGAGAAGCAAAACTTATAGATTCTCAAAGAGAAGAAAATATTAAGATTGTTGATAGAGTTGCTTATGAAGATGCAAAGTTTTTACAAACACAATCTGTTCATAGACAATTAAATGAAGCAATAAATACATTGCCAGAATCAAGAACTGATGTTCAAGAATCGCTTGTGAATAATTTAAGTGCAAGAGATAGAGAATTAATTACTAATTTAGAACCAGATGATTTAAGATTTGAAGATTTTGTTGGAAGAAAATTTCCGTTTATGTTGGATACATCGAATAGGCAAGCTAGTATTTTTAATCAAGAAGAGTTGCAACAATTTATACAAAGAAGTCAAGAAGCTGATTTTGATCCAGTAGCAGAGGGTTTGCGAGTACCATCTGATCAGGAAATAAAACGATATAAAAATGCTTTTAGTCTTGATGGCTCTCCAAGATTTATGGAAGAGGGAGCTGGTATGCAGAAAAGTGAGAAAGGCTTTTGGTATGCAAACTCTAGCACTTGGACAAATGACGAAGCTTTAATGGTATTTCGTAGAGCATTAAATATGTCTGTTAGTAATAATGTATTGATGGGAACACCAGCAGACAAACCATTAGCAACTGATGGTGTATTCTATATTCCAATGCGTATTGCAAGAATGGCTGGTATGAAAGAAGATCCTCGAGTGTCAGGATATGCTCGAATAGAACAACCATTGATGGCATTACCATTTCAGTTTTATTCTTATGCGTTTGCGGCGGCAAACAAGATTACTGGGTTGTATGCACAAGGAGCAGTTACAAATAGACTTACTGGTGTAGTTACAATGATGGGATTAGCGTATATGGGTATGCAGTTAAAGTATATGAATAATCCTTATGTGTTAGAGAATATGTCACTTGAAGATAAGATTGCTCGATCTTTTGATATGTCAGGATTGGCGGCAATTTATAGTGATATATTTTATACTTCATTACATACATCACTTGCATTGGGTGGACCAGATATTGGAATGGGTGTTATTAGTCCAAAGTATAGACAAGAAAAAGATTATATTGACGCTGTAACGATGCCTATGGGTGCTGGAGTAGGTATTGGAACTGATTTGGTAAGAAGTGCTGGATCATTTGTTATGGGTGACTACGGCGAGGGTTCTAAAGATTTTATTAGCAATTTACCTTATATGAGGTTATGGTTTCTAAAAGACTTGGTAAATGACATGACAAGATCAATTTCTGATGGACTCGGTGCAAATAGATATGGGGGTTAATGAATGACAATATCAGTATCAAATAATACACCAAGAGTTTCATATACTGTAGCAGAAGGACAAACACAAACATCCTTTACAGTTAATTTTGAATTTTTTGCAGATGCAGATTTGAGAGTCTTTGTTGATAACACACTCAAAACAATAACAACGCATTACACAGTATCAGGAGGTAATGGATCTACTGGATCAATAACTATGTCTGTTACTGGTGCAAGTGGTGGATCGACAGTTGTGATTGTAAGAGCGATTGCACTTGAAAGAACTACTGACTTCCCTACTCAAGGTGCTTTTAATATTTCTTCTCTGAATACAGAACTGGATAGAATCATAGCAATTCATGCTGATGTGGATGATACTGCGGAACGAGGATTAAGATTACAAGAATCTGATGATGCAGTTGCTACTACATTGCCTCTAAAAGATGCTAGAAAAGGTACGGTTCTTGCTTTCAATGCTACAAGTGGTGTGCCAGAAGCTGGACCAAGCATATCTTCTGTAACGACTGTAGCAACCCAGTCAGCTAATATAAATACTGTCGCTGGTATCAGTGCAAATGTAACCACTGTGGCTGGTATACACGCAAATGTGACGACTGTAGCTGGTATATCGAGCAATGTTACGACAGTTGCTGGAGTTGCTAGTAATGTAACGACAGTTGCTGGTATTCATGCTAACGTCACAACAGTTGCTGGCATAGCTAGTGACGTTACAGCTGTTGCTGGTATCTCGAGTGATGTTGCCGCTGTTGAAAATATTAAAGCAAATGTCACAACTGTTGCTGGAATATCAGCGAATGTAACTACTGTAGCTGGAATATCATCAAATGTAACAAGTGTAGCTGGCATAGCATCCAATGTAACTACAGTTGCTGGTATAAATACAACGCATTTATCTAATGTATCTGGTGTTGCTTCTAATGTTGCTCTTCTCGGCACATCTGATGCTGTATCTGATATGAATACTTTGGCGGCAATCTCAAGTGACATAACATCACTAGCTAATTCTCTCGAGAAAACATACACAGTCACTGTTGCAAATCCTGGAAGTGGTAATGTATTTGTTCTTGATAGCTCTAATGCACCAGCTATCGAGATGTTCAGAGGTAATACTTATATATTTAATCAAACAGACTCAAGTAATGATGGACACCCATTGGTGTTTAAGAATGGCAGTTCTGCGTATGAAGTTGGTGTTACTTACTTTTTAAATGGTTCTGCAACTACACAATCAAACTATGTAAATACAACGAACTTCAATGCTGGTCGTAGCTCTGGTGATAGAAAAGTACAGATAGAGGTTGCTACTTCTGCTCCATCTTCTGGATTGAGATACTACTGCTATGTTCATGGTAATGGAATGGGTAATACAATTACAGTCAAGGATAGTAATATATCTTTGGTTGCTGGTTCGATTGCAAATGTAAATACAGTTGGTGGTGGATTAACAAATGTAAATACAGTTGCTGGCTCAATATCAAACGTAAATACAGTGGCAACAAATATTTCTGGTGTTAACTCATTTAATGAAAGGTATAGAGTGGCATCATCTGCACCAAGTTCTAGTCTTGATGCTGGTGATTTATATTTTGATACTTCTCTGAATGAACTGAAAGCATACAATGGTAGTGCTTGGCAATCAACTGCACCATCTGCCGCTAATCAAACAAACATAAATATCGTTGCTGGTGAGATAACGGCACAAGAAGATTTAGGGTCTATTGCTAACGCTGTATCAACTAGCTCTGGTAATAATATAAATACTGTTGGCTCTAATATTACGAATGTAAATACAGTTGCTGGCATATCATCTAATGTGACTACTGTTGCTGGCATTGCTTCTAATGTGACATCGGTAGCTGGGGTTGCATCTAATGTAACTACAGTGGCAAATAATATATCTGGCTTAAATAGTTTTGCTGAAAGATATAGAGTCGCAAGTTCGCAACCATCGTCATCACTCGATGAAGGCGATTTATATTATGATACAACAGCAAACTCTTTGAATTATTATAATGGTTCATCATGGGTAGCTGTGGTAGCTGGTGCAATGACTTCGTTAATTGTTGATACTACACCACAATTAGGTGGCAACTTAGATGTAAATGGAAACTCAATAGTATCTGCATCAAACGGTGATATCACTATTGCTCCAAATGGTGCTGGTGAAATAAATTTAAATGGTACTGTCAATACTGACAACTTAACAATAGACTTTGGGAGTATAGCATAATGGCAAAACTTTTAAAATTAAGGGGTGGCACAACTTCCCAACACGGTTCTTTTACTGGTGCTGAACGAGAAGTCACAGTAGATACCGATAAAGAAACATTAGTTGTGCATAATGGTTCGCAAGCTGGTGGCTTTCCATTGGCAAGAGCTGATGGTTCTGGTACGTCAAACTTCACAATAACTGGCGAACTTGACTGTGCAACGTTAGATGTAAGTGGTGACGCTGATATAGATGGCACACTTGAAGCTGACGCAATAACGATTGGTGGCACAGCAATAGCATCTGTTCTTAGTCCAGTAGCTGGTAGCTCTAGCATTGTTACAACTGGTGCATTGAACAGCGGTTCTATTACGAGTGGCTTTGGCACTATAGATACTGGGTCATCTACAATTACAACTACTGGTGCTGTAACTGGTGGTTCTCTAGTAGCAGATAACATAACTATTAATGGTAATGATATCTCTAGCACAAACTCAGACGGTGACCTTTTATTTAAAGGAAATGATGGTGGCTCAACTATAACAGCTCTTACGCTTGATATGTCAGAAGCTGGTGCTGCTACATTTAATAATAACGTAACTGCTTTTTCTGATGAACGACTCAAATCAAATATTGAAACTATCGATGGTGGTTTATCAAAAATCCTTAGTATGAGAGGTGTTACCTATACTAGGGATGATATGGATAATGTCGGTGTTATAGCACAAGAAGTAGAAAAAGTTTTACCACAAATAGTTCTTACTGCTGATGACGAAATGGGAACAAAGTCAGTTGACTATAGTAGGATTACTGCTGTTCTTATTGAAGCTGTCAAAGAACTTACCAAACGAGTTGAGGAACTGGAGAATAAATAATGCCATTACAATCCAGTGGAGCAATAAGTTTAGATGACATTCATGTTGAAGCTGGTGGTTCGACTGGTACTACTTGCTCTGTAAATGATACTGATATAAGGGGATTAACTGCTGGTGCTGGAAAAACTATAAATGCTAATCAAGGCACTACCATAGATTTTGATGATTTTTATGGAGCTACTAGTATAGCTTATATGGATGCAAGTGGTGGCTCAACCTCAACATCAGGTAACTATAGATTCCATACATTTACATCTTCTGGAACATTCACAGTTAATACTGTTGCAATAGGTGGTGCGTCCACAACTGTTGATTATTTAATTGTTGCTGGTGGTGGGGGTGGTGGCAATACTGATGGTCAAGGCTACGGAGGTGGCGGCGGAGGTGGTGGTGGATATCGCACTGGCTCTGTGACTGTTTCATCTACTGGGAACAATACTATTACTGTTGGTGGTGGAATG
>CEPM01022330.1_pt1 | contig 29767 bp, 38 predicted proteins | sample 530371 | NCBI WGS metagenome assembly CEPM01 (sample SAMEA2620004, study PRJEB7988) | marine metagenome | biome: marine biome (ENVO:00000447); feature: surface water layer (ENVO:00002042); material: "saline water (ENVO:00002010), including plankton (ENVO:xxxxxxxx)" | depth 5 m
GTGTATATGTGACACCGACCGACTTGGAGCCCCCTAAGAGACGATTCCTAGGATTGTTAGAAGATCACCTTGGGGATCTACTTCCTGAATTCGGATTTGATAAAGTTGTGGTCAATGAAGACGACGCTCGCCAAGTAAAGAAGGCTTGTAAATCTTTATTGGGTGGGCTTGAAAGTCGTATGGCAGAAGCTTTACAAGTGGTTGATAAATTGCAACACCAAGATGATTATGGAAAGCGGGAAGTAAGCAGCAAAGCAATAACTAAAGCCTTTCGACAAATCTCAGATATGCAACAGCAAATTTATATGTATGAAGACCTTATGAATATGAAAAAAGATCTAACAGAGTCACGAATTTCCTACATAAGCGAGATGTTGGAAAAGGGACACGCAAGAGTAACCCAAATCAAAGAAGATCAAAAAGCTCGATTGTCTGCAAAGCAATCGCAGCCTTCAGCCCGCAAAAGTAAAATGCAAGCCTTACAAGCGGAAAAAGATGCGGCCCTGCTAGCACAAGAGGAATTGCAAGCACAATTAGCGGCAATGCAAGCACAATTGGCAGCCCTAACCGCTCAAGCTTCCAAGTAAGCGTAAGTGATAAAATTCCCAAGGGGACTCGCAAGAGTCCCCTTTTTGCTTTGCAAGTTTTTTATTTTCAACTTGCAAGAAATAACTTCCAAACTCAAACGAAGCGTTTTCAGTTTCGTTCTTTTGCTTTGCAAGTATAAAACGCGTGTTCAAGAATTGTGCGCTCTCAGGCTTTACAAGTATGCGCTCTTGAAGATTCGCATAATTATATTATGTAAGCGTTTATAAGCGCAATATGTCAAAATAAACAAATTGCCGCTTATTACAATATATTATACAAATTCACATGCGTTGAGTAGTAAAATATTACAAATATATTAATTGTCTCTTATCTTATTTTTTGATTGCGGAACAGAATCAACCGGCAAGAATTGTTCGTCCTTGCAAATGCGCATCATCTCAAACAAGTCGGGTATAAACAATTCTACTGTAACTGTATCGTATCCACACTCATTCGATGAGCAGCGACGCCTTCTAACTATATAATCGCTTGAATACCAATCGATCAGAACAGCGGCCTTAGAACGCAAGTATGTGCGTGTATTATCATCCTTTGAAGATGTGTTTATAACTTTAAACTTTGAACCACATCTAGGACATTCCATATCGCAACCTAATTGAGTAGTGAGCGCAGTTGTAATATATCTTTTAATTCAATTGTTTATTTTATAATTACAACTATTTGTACACGCCATGTAAGCGGTTCTGGGATTCGCTCGTATTTGGCCCGTGTTGCGTTTTGGTTGATAGCCTAGCCTAGACACAAGACACGGTCAAAGAAGGCGACACAAGGCGAGTATGAAGGCCAATTATGATGGTCTTAGACTGCTGATTGGTTGTTATCTGTATATCCGGAAATGGTGAATTGATGCCATATCAATAATTATTATTTATAAGTGAATTAAAAGTGATCTTATCTTCAGCCTTGGAAGTGGAGCCATGCGCGTCAGGCGTCAGGCGTCAGGCTTGGAAGCCTTTTCAGGCGAGTCGCGATTTGGCGTTTTTGGTGCTGTATTCGTGTTCAGTAAAAGATCCGGACACAAGACAATAATTGTCCAAAGCGATCCCAATTGTCAGAAAGATGTCAAGAAATGACCATTTTTCATGCGTTCAGCATGTCAATTAAACAATACAATGATAATTTGAGATTAGGCAATTACGCCGATCAAACCTACCATGCGAGCGACCCATGACCTTATCAGATCTTGCAACTTTAATTCATGAGTGGACTGTAATAGTTCACTTCGAAACGATTTTTGCTGTAGCACTAACAGCAATTGTCTTAATCATTCCAACCCTCAAAGTACAGGAGTAATCATGCCAAACAATTCTTATAACCTTCAAGAACTAGGAGCCGAGATGCTAACCACATCGCAAGCAGAAATACAGGAGTCTTTCAGTAGATTTGCAAATCTATATCAACTGACCAAAGACTCTTTCATTGAAAGAAATGAACTTACAACTTGTATCTTTACCGCTATGATCGCCGGTGAAAATGTTGCAACTGTTGGATTGCCGGGGACTGGTAAGTCCATGATAATCAGAACGATAGCAAAGAATATCTTACAAGCTAAGTATTACGAAACTATTGTTGATAAGTATACGAAGAAGTCAGATTTACTTGGAGAGGTTTCCATTCCCGCAATGAAAGAGGGTCGCAGGGAAATTTTTATCCAAGACACATTTGCAGATTGCAACTTTGCATTTGTTGACGAATTCTTTAAGGCTTCAGGAGCCACAAGTAACGCAATGCTCGGTGTCCTGAATGATAAAAGGGCTTGGGATGGAAATCAGTATGTTGATTGTCCGCTTATCTCATGCGTCGTTGCAAGTAACGAGTACCCAAACGCAAAAGAACTTGGGGCTCTTTGGGATCGATTCCCGCTTCGATACCATGTACTTCCAATCCAGTCAGAAGACAATTTCGAAAGGCTAATCTTCCAAGATAGCTTCGATGTTGACTCACCAATCAACCTTGCAGATATATATAATGTGCAAGCGATGGTCGATACAGTTGGATTTTGTAAGGGTGCATTTGAAGTGCTCAAAGAGCTTAGGCTGAAAATGATTGCTTATAAAATATATGTATCTGATAGGCGTTGGAAGAAAGCCATAAAGATAATGAAGGCTTATGCAGTATTGCAAGGCAAATCTTCAATTGACCGTGAGTGTTTCAACATTCTAATGCACATGATGTGGGACAAGCCCTCTCAAAGAACAACAATTGTAAACATTATTGAAGAACTTCCCCCAATGGCTACACCGAAGCAGTTGCGAGAAGGCCAATTCAAAGATCGTTGCAATTCATTACAAGAAGAGTGGGAAGAGCACAAGTGGAATATAAAGACTGCAAGTGTTCGGCATACAGGCGGAAGCCTAGTCGAAAGAACAGAAGCATTTGTAAGCGAAGTTGAAACCGCAATACAAGAGGAAGGTCTAGACGGCTTACAACGCGTTCTTGACAGATCATGCGATTGGGTTGTTGAAGCTACAACTTTATCATTCGAGCGCGATGTCAATGATTTGATCGCAAAGCTTAACAGTGAAAAAGATCCACTTAAAAGTGCGGTAGAAGCAACACAATTCACACTTAATTATTACAAAGGCAAAAGAGAGGAACTTACAAATAGCGGCCTAGATGTTGAAAGAATCGTGGGCTGTGACAAACTTATCAACCAATTACAAAGCATGTTTGGAGCTTAAAATGAAAAGACTTACAGAAATAAAGTATGAGCAAAACGAAAAAACTATTAATGGCGTCAATGATCCGCTTACAAGATATGTATTTGCAAGCGTCGTTGAGCAAGCCGTGATCCCGCTTCCAAGTGAGATGATAGGCGTTGATAAGATTCTCTATCAAAAGATTACAGAAGACGATCAGTTTCTAGACCTTGCAAGGAACTTAGAAGACTCGGATGGCAGCGCATTTGCTGTATCATCTTGGCTTGTAAACAAATGCAGGGAGCTATTCAAGAAAGAGCTTAGATACTTTGACGGTGATCTTGAGAAGACAAAAGATTACTTGGAAAAAAGAGATGGTATCTTGGGTGAGAATGATGCTGTTCAAAAGTCGGAAGCAATTTCCAACTTTGAAAAGGCGTTAGGTAGGGACTTGTCAGGAGATATTGTTGTCAACTGTGGAGCAGGAGACTCGGAAGGTCAATTTGGGGTTCATATCAATGAAACACTTATTGAAATTCTAGGTAGCAAAAACCTCTCGCCGTTCGCTAGTGCGATTGGAAGGCTTGAAAAGGCAATGAGTATCGCAGATAATTCCAGAGGCTTACGAGGTCAACAGACTACAAACATCGATATGTCAGATGATATATCGCGAGTCTTGGAAAGCGAGTTCGCTATGCTGTCAGACGATGATTGCGAGGACAAGTTTTATGAAGACTATCTAAACTCATCATTGCAAAGCTGGGAAGAAGACGGTGACGAAAGTCTTTCCAATGGTAACCTTATCATTCTTTTGGATATATCCGGAAGCATGGATAAGCAATTGTATTTCGGTACTAAGTCAAATGGTAGCGGGCTTTATGTGTCGTCTTTGGATCTTGCAAAGTCAATCATATATGCGATACTTAAAGATCGCAAGGATAAGTCTGATACGCTCTTCCAATTTGATTACCAGTGTAGAGATGTACAAGCCATTACAAACTTCAGTGCAAGCGATCTCAAAAAGCTTCTAAGTATTCATACTGGAGGCGGTACTGACTTTGCTCCAACCTTGGAAAAGGCTGTAAGGTATTGCGATAATAGACCAGAGTTGGGATATGACATATTGCTTATAACTGACGCTGATTTTGATTCCGATGATGTTGCTGCGATGGAGCACTTCAAAAAGAATTGCAAGTCAGAAGCTAGAATCTTCAGCCTAGTGATTCACAATAGAATTGCAAATGTAATAAAGAAGATAAGTCACAAGTCAATCTTGCTAGACACTTACGAGGACATGCCTGAGCAACTTGATAAGCTTGCAAACCTTGTCCTTGACATCGAGGAAGCCACAATAGAATTGGGAGCGACTCATGCTAAGTAGTTTGCAAGTTAGAAAGGCTTTGGAGTGGTGGAGGCCACTCCACAAGTCTACAACTCTACCTAACGCCCTGCTCTGGGCAGAATTGAAAGGTCTAGAAGTGACATTCCATGAGACTGGTCGGTCTTACGAGTACATAAGTGTGACCAAAGAAGGTTGGGACTTCGAGATACAACTTAAATTTTCATATGGATTTATTCGAGAGATTCTAATCCACCAATCAATGCAATTAAAGATGGAGCTTTAAAATGACTCACAAGGAAAGATACCCTAGCCAGTACAATCATCCTCTTGTAGGCCGCAAAGTAATGGCGCACGACGGAAGCGAGTTTATTGTCTTCCGAGTAGTCGATTCTCGATTCGGGAAACTGGCTATGTCAGAATCGCAAACTCGAGCATTCCAAATATCAACACTTACAATTATAGAGGAACAATAAAATGGAAAACATTATAAGCGAAGACGAACAACTAATCATATCGTTCAATGGTAAGTATGGGCGCACCGAAGGGTTCAGGAGATTTGTAAACGCAGAGTTAGACTTTGATACCTTCGAGCAATCATACATGGTAAACGGTCAATTGCTACTTGAAAGGTTGTACCCTGCAAGAATGGGAACATACACGCTCTGGAAGTACAGCGTTTGCAAGAGTGGAGAAGTCAAGGGAACGATACTCGCAGACCCAATCTTTGAAATGTCAAAGATCGTTGGCGAGGTAACCGTGCTTGACCTTCTAGCCATAACAGAAGCGATGCACCGGTACAAAGGCGCAAGCTTTATAAGGCCACCACTGCACCATATAACTGATGACCTTCTAAAGGTGCGCTTGGGCATGCAAGTCCCATCGTTTGTAAGTATTGAACCAATGCTAACGAGGGTCAAGAATAAACGGTCTAACAATAGGAGGCTACTTAAGAGGCATTCGTCGAATAAAAACGGACTGAAGGCCCTCTCAGGAGCCTTCTTGACGGCAAATATCGACCGCCTATCCGAGCCAGAAATCAAAGGCCCGTTTGAGCAAGCAACCGTGCTGTGGTACGGCGAAAGTGTACACTTACAATATGATAACTTCAACTCAGCAGAGGAGTTTATAGACTTCGAATATGCGTGGGCGAACTTCTTTTATAGAAAGTAATACACTTACAAGCAGGTAGGAATGGGGCGCGGTTGAACGCCCCATTTTTTATTTGCAATATGCGGCTTGGCGAATTGCGCCTTACCACAAATCCAAACTGGATTAGGTAGATCCAAAGAAGAAATTGTAACTAGTTTCACCCTCACAAAATGTAACCGTTACAACATATGAATCTTGGTGGGATTGAATCAGTATATCTTCATTGTAAGTAAATGCCTAATATTTATTCAGGCGATCAACATATGTTCTTAAATGTAAAATATATGTCAAACGACTTGCAAGAACTATTGACATTGGGGTAATATTGGGGGGAGGTTAGGAGGGGGGTCAACCGCAAGGCTTATAGGTAAACCCCAAAAAAACAATTAAAACCTCATAGAATTATAATTAATTAATTACTAATTACTAATTAGAACTATTTTTTCCAACTAGAAACGATACGCCTAGCATCAGCACGACTTGTAGGCATAGAAAGAGTGGAAGACACATTTTCGGGTTTAGGTTGCAACCCATTAAGATGAAGAGTCTCATATTGGTGACCGCTTTTTGCCCTTCTAAGTTTTATTTTGATACCCGCCTTGTCGATAACAACTCGACCTGTGTGACTGCTACGAGCCACAGAGAGGAGATGGTCTAGAGTTTCGACTTCCAAGTATAATCGTACATCGCGATTACTCTCTGGCCCGCCAAGTTCAAACTCTACTAATATATCATCACCACCATCTTGTAATGGTAATAGTTTTTGTATTATTCTATTCTTGAAATAATCAAGCATCGATAACCTCATTCCCGTGTATTGCAAGTACTCCCTTGCCCTTCATCTTCAACGCACTAAGGATTGCAACTAATTCCTCAGTGTCTTCCAACATAGCCTCTACAACATCACCACCATTCTGCTTTGCATGCTTAACCCTCAAAGATTCAGCCACAAACCTTGCCCCACCATTTTTGGAACCATCATCCAATAGTTCTCGGCGCAAGGCAATTAATGTTGGTAAGTCTCGCAAATTCTTGCGTAAGCTTCCATCTTTTATACCGCTTGCAAGATAACCAATCGCAGCATCTATTAGAATAAGATGTTTGCGCTTAACTTCCTTGTCAAACAAAGTTTCTTTCGGTTTTGTTTCTTCAATAGACTTCTGGACACCTTCAGAAACTGAACGAACTTTCCCGTCAGTTATACTTATAGGCGCAGCAATGTTCTCTTGAACCATAACTATCTCGGAAGTTCCATACTTCACAGCATAAACCTCATTGTAAAGACGCTGAGCCTCTATATCCGAGGTAGCAGAGTAGCCAGCACGACTTTTCCAGTCCCAGTCTTTCTTATACTTGTAGACTGAGGAGTATGAACGCTCGATAGCCTTGGAAACCAAAGCAAGGTTGCGCTTAGACTCAACCTGCATAGCCCACAAAAGAAAAGCACGGTGTGCTCTTTCTGACTCGGCACTCATTCTTAATAGTGGACTTGCACCTTGTACATTTATTTCAATTCTACTCATTTCTTCTTTATTTTTTTTCTTTATATTGGGCCTACCAACTGGATTTTTCTTCTTTATATTAGCCATAATTGAAACTCCAATTCAATAATTACATAATTATATTAAAGATATATATCAATATTCGTATAAAACTAAACAATTTGTATGAGCTTACAGTCTTTTTTTCAAGTATTAGTGAAGTTGAGATTGCATTTGGGTTATGAACTTAGAGTTCTTGATTGTGATAAGTAGGTTTCATAGGTAGTTATTTAGTTATTCAAATTGAATTAAAGAATTGAATGTAAAATTGAAAGTATTTTACTTATCTTAATCATTTTTAATAATAATAGAAGGATATTTTACAGGCGTTCTGTAATTAGGTTTCAAGCGTCCTGTAATATGTTTACAGGCGTTCAGTCAGGCGTCCTGTAAGTCCTTGTTTTTTTTGAGATATTTGATCCACGCGAATCTTTTTCTTTTGGCGCAGTATTCCAAGTTTGTTTCGTGTTCATACGCTTCTAGTTCGAATGGTAATAGGTGGTATGCTATTTCGCCGCTTCGATGTTTGATTAACAATGCGAGCCACATTGCAAGGTACAGGAACCATTGTCCGACGAATAGGAGTTCTATTTGTTGTTGGAAGTGTATTGTCTCGTGATTTTTTGTTTGTGGGTCGAGTTCTCCTCTGCACCATACGAACCATCCCAATGCGATGGCCCATATTTCTATTGGTGCCACCTTTGAAAGTATAATTGGTAGGCTTGAGTTTTCGATAAAGATTGGCTTCCAGTTTTTCATAACTACCTCTTTCCGTGTCGTTTGTAATTAAGGAATAGCTTATCTTTATCGTATATTTCCCAGTATATTGTTTTGTACTCCATCTTGTTTTCTTCTGGTATTTCTTTTAAGAATAAGTAGAGTAAACATTCTGATGCGAATTTACTTGGTTGGTGTCTTCTGTAGAGCCATCCTTCGATAGTCTTGTAATGGAAGCCTAGTTTTTTTGCGAATTGTGTTGGCGTGATACACTTTTGGGACATGTATTCGTCAATGAGCCACGGTATCATTTTGGATTCCGAGTTTATGATTGGTTCAATTCTATTGCGTCGTATTTTATTGTCTGTAGATTTACGCCAGCAATATCTATTTTGTTGCTTGTAATGTGATAGTGTGCGCAGAATCCGGTGAACTTTTTATCTCTTACCATTGGATCTACGCCATGATTAATGATGGGTATTTCAAGAGGTATGTTGTAAGCATTTGATATAGCCGCCCAAAGAGCAGAGAGTGCTTTCAGTTGTACTGGATAGAATCCCAAGTGTGTTTCAAGTGGTTTTCCGTGTACTGTAACGCCTTCTTTAATGGGTCTTTTTCCGTATCCATTTTTGACATACCAGTCTTGGTACTTTGTGTAGAAGGCATTTGTAATTTCTACGCCGATTGAAATTGAGTTGTGATTTCCTGCATGGTATGTGATGTGGTTTGTATCAACTGATTGCAAGATGGTTCCGTCGTTATCAATCATAAAGTGAACGGATAGTCCACGGTTGTTTAGTATTCTAAGGCAGTGGTTTGATGATAGTGTTGCATCCCAATGGTTTACAAAGAGTATTGGATCTCTTCTTTTATCGCAGAGTTTAAATGCTGAGTGGTGTGGTAGTAGTGTTGGGTCATCGAGATAGGTTACAACATTATCCCATTCGATAGGCATCTTTACGCCATCGCAAATAATAGCCTTGTCACCAGCATTTTTCTTGAAGTGTATGTGAGCTTCCTTTTCTTTTCGCTTCGTCCATATTCTTCTAAATGTAATTTCACCGACCATACCATCCGGTGTGAGTCCATTTTCCATTTGGAATGCTTTTACATTGTCTATAAGCTCTTCATTAAAGTCGGCGACACCAAACCATCTAGGCTTCCAACCATAGTCAAGTGAAGATTGCTGATTGTAAAGTATTGCTTTCTGACTCATGACTACTTCCCGTTTGTTTATTGTTGTCTTGTAAGCTTTAATAAGTGAGGAGGGCAGTTACGCCCCCCTCTTTAGGGCTAGCAACTGAAAGCAATCGTTTAATTATTAAAAGAAATGATGCCAGCCCCAAAATTCAATGAAGTTACTCTTCTTTTGTTTCTCTGAATGAGTATTCATAACCATATTCTTCTAATGCCGCTTTAATAACTTCAGTGGCAGACACTTTATATTGATTTTCTACGAAGACTGTTACTGCTGTCATTGAGTTGTCGTCATACTCTGCTGAGTCTTCTAGTTCTTCGTTTGCAAAGTCGTCCCAATCAGTTGTGTGCTCCATTAATTTCTCAATGTCGAAGTCAGAGAAGCCGAGATCATTCATGTCGAAGTCTTCTTGTAGATCCGAGATAAGTTCTTTGAGTTGTTTTTCATCCCATTGAGACAGTTCGCCGATTTTGTTGTCTGCAATTGCAAGTGCATCGGCTTCTTTGTCTGTTAGATCCATGAAACGGACAGGCACAAAGTCAAGATTTAGTTTTTTTGCAGCCTTAAACCTAGTGTGACCTGCAATTATTCTCTTTGTTTTAAGTTGAGCGATAATTGGGCTTGCAAATCCGAACTTTTGTATGGATACTGCCACATTTTCTACTGCATGGTTGTTTAATCTTGGGTTCAGATCCCATTCTATCAACTCTTCTATTCCAACCCACTCGGCAGCGGCGGGTTTTTCTACTTTTTCTATGTCCATAATAGTGCTCCCATTAAAAGTGTTTGTGCAATTCCTATTGCGATAATAAACTTAAGCTTAAAAGAATAATCTTTTGGCTTTTTGTCAGTGTTTCTTTTAAGAAATAGAAGCATTACTGGCTTGCCGTCTTTTTCAATTGCAAGCTGAGAGAATATTTCATAATCGTTCTTAAAAAGCGCATTCAACACCGCATCATTTACGGAGTTTTTTGGGTTTGTAAGATCAATTTCTACGATAGTATTTGTATTTTCTTCGATAATGTTCATTTTTTTTCTTTATGTAAAATATAATAAGTTTTTTTTCTAATACAACAAAAAAATTAAAGACGCTAGATAAAAGCGGTATCCCACAACCTCCTCTATCTAGCGTCTGACATCATGCTCACGAGCACCGAGCATGAAGAAAAGTTATCACTAATTTCTTTGAAGGTCAAGAATAAACAACAAACTTTTTCAAAGTTTTATTACCACATCTTTTCCAATGACGAAATACCTCAGTTGTCCCTCGGCAAATAGGATTACGGATCTGCATTTCTTTCTTTGCTCAAAACGCTTTTGTCCATAAATCATAGCAGGAGGTATTTGGTTTCGTGTTGCAACAGGGTAAGTTGATCCCGCCTTAAGGGTTACTATTGACTTGTCAGAGCGATAAAATTGCATTTCTCTTATGAGTTCATATTTCATTTTACATGTCCTCCTTTATACATTCCAATCCCTTTGATCCGCTTGGGGTTTCTATCCATTCATCCGCATAGACACAACTCAATGGGTCAAATGCCATTGTGCAATGTGAACCTGCAACTCCAAACTCAGACCTGATCTTGTCTGCATATACAGCGCATGCCGTGTACTTTCTTTTTTCATTTGGCTCCAGTCTTTGAACTACAAGCCCCACATGAGCATCTTGCCTGATGGCACTAGCACCTTTTAAGTCTGTTATTCGAACCCTTCTTTGTTGTTGAACTGAAAGATTGTTTGGGTGGCATATGAGCATGATTGTAATATCATCTGCGACAGCGACGGTAGCCAACTTTCTAACTATGTATTCGAGCATTTGTCTTTCGTTGTCCTCTTGTCCCATTGTAAGGAATCCAATGTGGTCAACCAAGTGAATTTTTGTGTGGTATCTTCTTGCAGACATACGAATTGACTCTACAACATTTTCGAAATCTAGTTCTCCGTAATGATCCAATATGTGGATTGGTATTGTGCCCAACCGATCCATTACCTTACGCCTTGCCTCTGGCGAGACTTGCGTGAAATCGCCCCCTAGTTCCATTCTGAGGAGTTTCTGTACTGTACCAATGGGTCGCTGCTCAAAACTGGTCACCATCACGGGAACGCCCCTAGACGCTTGCTCCCACAATAGCCAAGTGGTGAATGTGGTTTTTCCGTGCCCACTGTCTCCAGTCACGACCCAAAGCCCACTTGCAATACCACCAATCATTTGATCCATCTTAGCAGATCCGGTTGGAATACCTGCCAAGTTTGATGGGTTTTGTATTAGACTTTCAATCTCGTCAACATAGTCATTGACGGACTTTAAGGTTACATTTATAAACGGACTTGCTTTTGATATAGCCGTGTGAACAACATCAGCGAGGGCTCCGTCAGCAAGAGCATCACTAACATCATTGTAAGTTGGAAGCTTAACCCTGAAAGATCTGTATAAACCTATAATCTTTGATAGCTTATCTGCTCCCTTGTCTCCAGCAGAATCATCGTCATACATAATATGGAAAGTTTTAAATGATTCTATTTGATCGATCCATTCTTCTTTCCAGTTTGCAGTTGCACCCGCAGTTCCTGAAACAACATTATCATAGCCGTAAGCTTGCATAGCCAGAACATCTAGTTCTCCTTCTGTAATAATGACTGTGTTCTTTGACTTGTCTATCCAGTTGCAACCATACAAGGGCAGTGGTTGATTGGGACATACTCTAAATGCTTTGTCACCGCTTATGGATCTAAATCTTATGTTTACAACTTCATTGTTCTCATTGAATAGAGGTATTGTGATCCACGCTCTATTGAATGAGTCTTTGTGAACGCCTAATTGAGCCTTTCGTATTATGTGCTCTGGCAATTTGCGCTTGTCTTTTAAGTATTTCAAAGCATCAATTTCGTGTTGCTCTTTTGCGTTGATTAGAGACTCGTGAAAAGACTCCGCATCCTTTGTGCTCATTTTAAAATGACTTGTAAGCTTTTGCTGTTCTTCGGTTACCATTGGTTCTTCTCTCCTAGATATTGGTTCTGATTTTAAGGTTTTTCTTTTAAGGTTTTTGTTTTGGTTGCTGTATATTCCATTTAATGAAAGCCAATCATTAAAGGCTGTAATTTCTGATTGTGAAAGTTCTGAATATGATTTTTCATGTAGTGCATATGCTAGAAACTCCACGGTGTTACCTTTGCTTTGGCACCTGAAGCAAGACCAACCAAGACCGTTAGAAGATATTCCCACTGGAAACCTTTTATCAGATGATGATCTAGCAGACTCATTGCAAGCCGGACATGGGCTCACAGAAGACTTTTTTACAGATAAAGATAAGGCTTTTGATATGGTCTGTATAGACTGACCATTTACAACTGTAAACATATTCATTTTATTTAATCCTAAAAGGAATATATAAGTCTTGAACTTGTTCTCTTGTTCTTTTCCAAGCTTCTGACTTCTTCACTTTATCTTGCCATTTGTCTTCTTTGAATATGGTTCTAAGATCAAGCCATGCTTGTGTTGAGTTGAACGCTTGTCCTCTCATGAACATGGCATAATTGTCATTAGAGTCTTTCAAATACTCCATAACAAGTATTACTTCTTTGTATCCAAAATCTACAATTGCTTGATGTATTGAAGAGGAAGTTGAGGAGTCGAGTTGGATTTCTGGTTGGTGGGATTTTTTAAGGACTTCTAAATATATGCTGAAGACCCTGTAGATTTTGTCTTTCATTTTTTATTTGTGTCTCATATTTAAGGTTTAAGTTTGCTCGTTTAAATTATGATAGTTGTTGTTTTAAGTATAGAAGTATGCCCCCTGCATCGGTGATATGATCGTATCTTCCAAGTGAAAGAATGACATCATCAAGATTTTTAAGTAAAGAAGGAATCATTTTAAGACTTGTTTCTTTGGCTTGTTTTCTTTTGGAAAAGTGTTTCATTCCAAGAACTTTGTGTCTCCAAATATTTGCTTTGACATACACAACATCTCTTTGAAACTTGTGTTCCAATGGGGCTACGATAGCACCTCCAATCCGAGAAACAATGATTGTTGATCTAGCATTGGCGTAATGTGTGTCTTCGCATGAGAAATGAACTTGTGATCCATCATTGACGGCTGGATGTTCAGATATAAAGAATCCAATGTCTGATATGGCTCGTACATAGTTTTTGGTTGGAGCATCTTTATTTATATCCCAAGTATGAATTACAAAACACTTTACTTTCTTTCTTGTTGCCCTTCGCCAGAGGAAGCAGACTGCTACTTGTTCATTCTTGTAAACAACAGCAGCCCCTTCCGTGGCTGGGTCGATTCCAATCAGGGTTCTAGAATGGGAGTTCGTCAACTGAGTCTGGGACTTCTCCGTCGTTATTTCCGGTATTTGAAGCTGCATTTACACTACCTCTTGTTGCTGTAGTATACTTAGCACCTTTATTGATTGAACCTTCAATTATTTTGTCGTAATTATTTACAACCCTTTCAAGAATCCTTTCCTGCTCATCAGTTATCGAAGCAGAAGTAAAGTTGAAATACTTGAAGTTCTCATACTCTTTTCCGTTGTATTCTCTGGTTTCAAATACAGGTGTAAACATAGTTCTCAAGAGTAATGATTCCAAATAAATAACTTGGTCGGTATCAGTCTGACTAATGAACTTGTCAAAGTCAAATGAGTCTCTCAAGTTTTTCGGTACTCCGCACCCTTTCATAAGTGCTTGAATTCTCCAAGCCGATTTCTCTGTAAGCCAGAGATTATCGCTCTTGATGTTACCTGCATTTTCACCATTCAAGAAAGTAAACATGACTTCAATAACTGGTGTTTCGTTTTGACCTATAAGCTTTTTATTAAGCCCAACAACAGCCATGAGAATGTCTTCATTCTCTTCCTTCTCAACAATAAGGCAAAGAGGTTCCAAGAACTTTTTAAGGTTGTCCGTAATTCCTGATTGATTGTATTCTGCTACAAGTTGTTTTACTATTTCAGATTTAGATAAAGACATTTTCTATTTCTCCTTAGACTTTGATTTTTTGGTCTTTTGTTTTGGTTGTTCTTTTAAGATTACTTCTTCTTGGTATACTCCAGTCATAATGGCGGTTTGTATCTTAGCCATATTTGGATTTGTTATAACTTGAGGTATTGGGAATGTTGACTTGCAATGAACTCTAGAAGGCCCTTCGAACATAATCTTTCTAAGTAGTCCTTCGTCACTAAGTTCTTTGTAGATACATCCAACAGCATTAAAGTATTGGTTTACTTCATTCGCTGTTTTCTTACCTTGGAACATTGGCTTTATGTGCCTCATTCCGTCTGCTTCGTCTAGTTCACTTTCTTGCAAGCAAATACATACGACATGTAACGGTATATCCCGAATAACTCTTATGAATCCCCTCATAGAGTCTGCAAGGTCACCCCACATCTGAAGTGTGAATCTGCTCTTTCCGCTTTTTTCAAGTATCTCATTCTTGAACATTTGTTGAATTTCTGTAAGGCTATCAAATACAATTGTATCAAATTCATGGCCTTCAATCTTTCCGTCTTTTGCGGCTACAACTACTTCTCTAAGTGTCTTGGGATCAGGACATTCTACGATTAGTGCTTCGCCGTTTGAGTGCATGGCTGAAGTAAATCCATTTGGCTCTGTAAGTACAACCAATGGTCTTAAAGATCCCGCTGCAAGCCATGTTTTACCTGCTCCGGAATCTCCGTATATTAGTATTTTAGTTTTAGCAGCGTTGTCACGCACTGCATCTTTTGCTTTCTGAATAAGCATTTCGGTGCTCTCCAAGTTTGTGGTTAATCATTTTTTACAAGCCAACTGAACATTGGTGCTTGTTCATTTAGTATAACATTGTATGGCGTATTAGCCAGACAGGGCGCAGAAAACTGACAAGAATTGTATGATTGGCACTGTGGGTATCTCGCGACAATAGAGGAAGTATGTGCAACATCGCTAACCCTCTGTAATCTTTCTCTCATTGAATTAATACGATCCGCATAGATAAGATCTTCTTGTGCAGACTGTATAATCTGATCCATGGAGCAGGGTGCTTCGTGCATCTGTACATACTTGTAAGCTTCTGTCATAAGGTATTCTAGGTGTGTTTCATATTCCTCCAAGTTTAAGTTATTTTGTATTATGGATTTTTTGTATTGCCAGTACGGGGCCGCTCTCTTTGCTGTACTGAGCTTGCCGGATGCAAGTAGTTTCGGCGGGCTAGGTGTTTTTGAGTGAGATATATCCCAGATAAAACCTGCTATATTGCAACCCTTAAACTCTGTCATTGAGCCCTCTTCTATTTCATAACGAAGAAGATTCGCATAAGATTGTAACTGCATGTCAAACTTTAGTTTTGACTTGTACATGTTTGGACTTCCAGATGTTTTATGATCCAAGATATACAAGTCTCCAGTAGACTTCTCTTGTAGTATTACATCAGCCTTACCAATCTTGTATACAGGCACATTCATTATGACAGTGTTCTCACCAGAGAACGCATCGTCAGATTGAATCATTACAATGTCAGAGTTTTCTTCATCATACAATGTTTGAACTACAACTGAAGTTGTGTATTGAGTTCCATCTTCTTGAAAGATTGGTTTTATAAGTTCTTTCTCTACTGCAACTATATTAAACCTTGAATGTATATTTTTCATCCAGAGATCAAACCATCCGTCAATCACATTTAATATTCGTTCCTTACAACTCTCTATCTCTTCTTCAAGAGCCATAATCTCATAGTTTCCATCGCACTTATTGTAAAACTCTTCTTCCAATTCATTTGCTTTATCTTTAAGTATATCCAGAAAGGTTTGGGATGTTGATATTTCAGGATCAAATCTAGATACATCTACAATAATGTTTTCAACTACAAGGTGAAACAGTGATCCGTAAACCAAAGACTTTTTAAATCCTTTCTCTTGATAACATTTAAAATACTTGTAGTACCAAAACTTGGTACATGCAGAACTCATAAACTCGGAATACGAATGGACGATAGATATTCCTAAACTTTTTATTCTATTGTAATCCTCATATCTTCTATACAAGAGAATTGGTTTAACTTCCATTACAACTCCGGTTTATCATTTAATATAAATTATTAATTATGTTTTATTTGTTTTTTGTTTAGGATCATTAGTTGAATTATTTGCCCCCCCAGCCCCCCCATTATAGCAATACCGGCACCAATAGCAAGAACAAAGATGTCAAAGAAATGTCAAGAGATTAATCTTTTTGATTAAGTTGTTGCTCACTTAATCATTTTGTGCTATTGAATTATTGAGCATGAAGCTCACGACATCATACGAGGTAAACATGAGAATTCGAGATTTGGCTTTGTTGAGATATAAATTTCTTTGTGAGGCAGCAGCATACAAAAGCGTAATTAATGATCTTAAGAATAAAGAGATCGAGGGATACGATTATGAAGATCAGATCCAGTATTCAGAAGACTTGGAATACTTGAAGGCTGAATCAGTTCAGACTTGCATGACATTCCAAGAGCAGTATTCTAATGGATGTGTCACCCTTGGATATATCAGCCCTAAGACAGTTCAAGATTGGAAAGTAGTTTACATGCCAGCATTAAACGCTGATGAATGTGAAGACCTTATAAGTGGTGAATTTTACACCGTTGAATATGATGAACTTGGAAGGAAGTCTGTATACAAAGAAGGCACAGACAAGAAATTAAATTTTGTTGAGTTTCACTGTTCAGACTTGGAACAAAGATACAGGGCGATTCTTTTGGACTATTTAAAAGACTTATAATTAAAATTTAGGAGCACCGAAAATGATTTATTTATTCCAAACAAAAGAAGGGTTGATTGGCAAAGCCCAGAAAGGCAAAGACAAATTTTGGGAGATTCAGATTAATGGCAAGCCTTACCACTGGTTCGGTGGAACGGTTGCCGATATGAAAAGAATGGTTTGTAAAGATTATCCAAATGCAACCTTCAGAAAAGTTTCAGCAAGAGGTAAGTAATGAGTAAATCAAGAACACCTCTTAAGAAGTCAAGAGTTGCAATGGAAGTATCTATAGAAGAGTTTTCAGTCTATGGCAAGCCTGAAATAATAATTATTCCCACATGGTGGGGAGGCTTTAAGTATCCAACTTATTCAATAAAACAAGGCTCTTTTGTCTGGTCTACAAGCAATATGAGAAGACGAACATGGAGTTGGCTTTCGACCTGCTTAGAAGCATTATCGCAAGAAGAGAACCCACTACTGGTTCAAATGAAAGAAGACCTAATTTACAAATTACATGAGGAAGGGCAAAATGATTACCTATAAAGTATACTCAGCATATGGATTTATAAACTTAAGAACTTGTAATGAAGAAAATGTCTTAGAAGAAGTTCAAGCCGCTGTTGGCGGCTTGGTGGAAGTGGTTCAAAGAGAAAATGTTGTAGTCGCTCCAATTGCAAATGTAAAAGATGACCACATATTTATTGTTAATGAAGAAGGATTATTTGTACCCAACAAAATGAGAAATCCATACTTCCCAAATTTATTTGGAACCGTGGTTGTCATGAAGAGTGAGGATTTCAAATAATGATTACTCCAATTAAAATAGAGGCTGGAAGCAATTCAGCTAAAGTCGATAACAGTACCTTTGTAATAAAAACACATTCAGACACGGGTTGGATTGAGAACCTTGGTTCGGACTCCATCTATTACATAAAACTACCTCAAAGCCTCGGTGGTCAAAGGGTCTCCGTGGTGCGGCTATATGATGTTGTGTGCCCTGTTTGCAAGGTGGTGCATGTATCAGCCGAATTAGACCATTGCATTGACGAGCGGCCTGTATGCGTAATGGAGTGCCCCGAACAACAAAACTTTATCTTCTACAAGAAACGAATAGATCCAAACAACAGGGATTAGTCATGGAAATAACAAGAGCAGATTTCTTCTCATACTTAGAAGTTCAAGAGTCAGGAAAAACAAATATGCTTGCCGTATACAAAGTCAGTGAACTTTCAGGACTTACGGAAGAACAAGTAATTTACATAATAAAAAATTACTGCAAGCTTTTCGATAAGCATGTTGGCAATCACATCCTTGGTAAGGAAAGATGAAGACATTTTACTTTCAAGAAGAGCGGATCAAATTCTATAAAAAAAGATTGGATTTGATACAAAAAATAATACTCCAGTGTATAGATGTTGGATGGACTAAATACATAGAAAGTGACTTACAAGTTGAGTTTATTCTAGACAAGAAGCATATAGTATTCACGAATCATGTATTGAATTCATTGCATGAAAGATGGAGTTGTTCAGCAGTTGGAATATTATCTTATCTTTCATCGACTGAAAAAGACCACGACTCACAATATAAGTTTATAAAAACATACTTTAAAAGGAGCAAAATCGAAGGGACAAACATGCACAAAGTTCAAGAGTTGGAGTTAGCACCAGAAGAATCTACTTTAGACATGGACGAAATAATGCTGATCTTAGAAGAAGATGAATACGAAATAATACAACTTTAAACATAGGAAAGACAAAGCAATGAAAGATCAAATAAGCGAAATAGAACAAGCACGAATCGATATTTGTAAACATGTTATTGATGTGATTTATGGTCGGTGGAGCCATGCAAGACCTAAATTAATACCCCAAACTAATTCTAGAGATACTCATGTTGAGATTATTTATTCAGCAGATATTGGTTCTCTTAATGTTTACGAGCGGCAAAAATATGAAGATGATATTCGCAAAGCTTACAGACGAAGATTGAATTCGAGCCCAAGACTAAGTGATCTTGAATTTGAAATTAAGGTTTGGGCAGAATGCGAAAGAGTTGAAATACAAATACAGCTTTTAGGCTGTCTAGAAGATTGGAGAATAACAAAATTAAAGATCAAGCCACAAAGGACAAAACAATGACTGCCAAAACAGAAAAACAACTTTTCGCATATACAAAAAGTCTACAGAGCAAAACAAAAGAAGAACTCAAAGACTTAGTGAAGTCTTGGAAAAAACTATTCGCTGAACACACTGAAGCAGGAAGGGAAGCAACCGCATTTAAGTGTTTAAGATTTGGACTCGCAGCTTGGGACGAACTTCAAACACGCCGATAAACTATCTACTTAAACCGAGGAACAAAATGAAATTTGAAACACTACCATATTATGCCCGTAAGGGAACAAGCATTCCAAGAAAGGAATTATTCAATAACTTAAAGAGACTTTACTTGCAGAAGAGTGGAATGACAAAACAAGACTTGGCTGCACAACTAGAAGTATCTCCACAGTATCTTTGCATGTGGGCCTCTATAACGAACAAGCGAAACCCGCCTCTATGGTCGATTATAAGGCTCTGCTCTTGGCTTGACTGCCATATATTGATTACTCCGGATACGGTCAAAATACAACAAAACGAAAGCGATTATTAGAGGTAAAAATGAACAAGTCTATTACAGATAAAAAACTTAGTTGGATGCTTCAGCGTCTAAGAAAAAATTCAGCGAAAGAAGAAATAATAAATTCAAGCAAGACTATTCCAATACTAGAATTTATATGCAGCATCTACGATAGTGTAGATCCAGTGGTAAGGATGCAGTTAATTCAGTTTATAAATAATAATATATTTGATACAAGCGTTCTGAAAAAGCACTTCCTTGAAGAGCAAAGACAAAACTTCTTTGAGGGACTTGTAGAATCAACCACATGCCCAACCTGTGATCGGCATGCGAAGATATACAAACGAAAGCTCAGCAGCAACTCAATAAGGTTTCTAACCTCATTAATACAGCAGAACTCTTTGAAGAAAGAACCAGTCCATTACAAGGAATGTAATTTTGGGAGCAGAGACTATCCAGCATTACGGTGGTGGGGCCTTGCTCAAACATACAAGGATTCCAACCCAAAGAAGAACTGGTCAGGCTATTGGATTCCAACAGATAAAGGTATTGAGTTTGCAAAGTCTGAAATAAGAATACCTAAATATTTATATACTTATAATGGTGAGGTCATCGACATTGAGGTTGAAGACGAAACGCCAGAAATTTACATTACAGACATAATCGGAGAAAACTTTGATTATTTGGAGTTAATGAAAGAATCAAGTTTTTAAGAATTAAAATAATGCCTTTTAAATAAAGGGCATCTATTTGACACGAATTAATTATTGATATAATTAATATTTGAATACAGGAAAACTGTATTCGTCCTAGATAAGGTTATAAGAGTTTAGACTCTTGGGAATTGGGAGTGGTTACCCAATTCCTTTCCTTATTTTAGGCTGTTTAAACCGTTGGTTTTACATACTTGTATGGATGGTCATTTGGAAGTCTAGGCCATGTTGCATACTTCTGAGCAAGATAACCTTCAAGCTTTTGTCGTTCTCCAGACCCTAACTTACCGCTTACCAATATGATTTCTGCGACATCACCGTCAAAGTAATTAGCGGATGCTGCTGATCCAATAGTTAAAGAATCTGAGTTTGCATTATCACAAGTAACAGAAGTTGTAACTCCAGCACTTCCATCAATATAAAATCCTTCGCCTGAAACGATACCTACTATCTGAGCGACATTATTAGTTAGGCTTGCGTCTGCCGAATAAACATTTGTTGTACCCACAAAGTGCGCAGCGTCATTAGCAACACCAAGACTGTCTTCAACACCAAACTTGTAATTAGCACCTTTACCCAAAAGGCTTTGAGTTGAGCTTCCAAATGTTGGAGACATAAGAGCAAAGATTGTTATATCAGACCCCGCACTAATATCCAATGTACTATCATCAGGAGCAAGGAGAGTACTGCTAGCACCATCAAATCGTAAGATTGTAAGACCATTGATCGCAGATCCCACAGCAATCGGCTCAGAGCCCGATGTAGACGATAGATCATTAGTATTCCCTGAAGAGTCTGACCATGCAGTTACAGTTGTTCCAGTAACTCCTGCTTGTGCATTATACCACGCCATAAGCGTTAGGCCAGCCCCAGCAATATTTATTGGAGTCCAATCCGCTGGTGCTTCGCCATCAGATGTATATTCCAATACAGCAAAGTTATCCAAGTAAACTGTTCCTGAGCTTACAAGTATTCCAGCGTCACCACTTGTCAGTCTGTTAGCATTTGTATCACCAGTGCTAGCAACAATGTTGTCATCTAAAAGCAATTGTAAATTTACAGGATTTGTTCCATAACAACGCATTTCAATTGTATGCTTTGGCCCTTTAGAAACATTATTTGAGTTTAATTTTGCATCTACAAGAGTTGTCTCTTCATTGCTTACTCTTCTAATAATCTTTACACTGTTGTCATTCTCTGAGAATTGTCCAATATAACAGTCATATGCTTCTTCTGGAGCACCTTGATAGTTACTTGCTCTTGAGATAAGGCCGAGAGTTCCGCTTGCAAATTCAGATGTGTTAGGCCAAGCATAATCCATTTTGGTGGAGTAATGAACCGCTGAGAACGCAGTAGAGGTTCCAACAATTTGTGTAAGATAGTCCTCTGTAATTGCAGAGACGCCAGCAGCACCAACAAGAACCCTTCCAGTTAGAACCCCAGTTGGGTCGTCAATAGCACCCCAGCCACTTGATCCTTTCCAATTACTTTTAGACATATTATCTCCTAGCGATTATCGCCCTCGCCATCTATTTTATTTCTAGATTCGCGATCCTTTAATTTTAATATATTTATGTTTGCTATTTCTTCTAAATCATATCCTAACTCAGATGAAAGCGCAGAAATGTACCAAAGAACATCTCCAAGCTCTTTTGCTATTTGATCTTTATTTTCTTCTATATAATCAAACTTATTCTTTCTAATTCCCTTTTTTATCTTTTCAGACACTTCTCCGGCTTCGCCGATTAATCCAAGAGAGACATAGGCAAATTTAGCAACCCAGTCGTTTCTCGGATATATTGCAAGCTTTTGCTGCTCGATTTGATACTCTTGAAAACTCTTCACTTTATCTCCATACATCGTCTATGTGTTCTTCGTCTATGTGCTCTTCATCTTCGGAAAAGAAACATTCAGAAGAATCATCTTCTTCATTTGTAAGATCAACATTGCTGTCTTGTTGCTCTTGGACTTCTTCAACCTCTTCAATTTCACTGCCTATTGAAATATGAGATATTTTAGAATTTTGCAATATTATCTCGTCAATTTTAAATTGCGAAAAGATTGGATCACTGAGTGAAGTTACACCTTTAAAATGTGTTCGCTCTTTATACTCTTTTGATATTTCATAAGAGTCAGCAGCAACAGGAATTGTGTCTGGAGAATTTCCAAATCTAACATATGCAATTACTTTCATTAAGACTTCCAAAAATAAAGAATCCCGCTGCATAATATATATCATGCAGCGGGATAAAGTGTACTAATTTATTGATTACTTGATATAGTCAACCTGAATCAGGTCGTCACTTTCAAGCGCAGCACCGAATGTGATTGTACCATTAGCGGCAACACTGTATTCAGTGTTATCACTTGGAGAAGGATTAGCACGAAGACGCTGACCGTTTCTAAATACACAAACACCTTCAAGGAAGTTTGCATTAACAGCATGGGTAAGAGATACGCTTGTACCACTTTGTCCAGTAAATTCTTCATATACTGGACGCCATGATTGCTTTGCAAGACCAAGAGAATTGTCTTTTACTTGAAGATTATTTGAATCAATTTCAATCGTTGAGTTATCAACTTGAACTTCAATAGCACCACTATTATAATCAAGAGCACCACCAAGATCGGTTTGAAGATCACCAGAAGCATCGAAAGAAAGTCCTTTAGAACTTGCAAGAATAACTCTGATAGCACCACTGGAAAAATCAAGACCATAAGATGTGTCAAGATTTACAGCAATTGCACCACTTGAAAATACAACACCTTTGGCAGTGTCAATCTTAGCTTCTAAATTTCCAGTACCGCTCTCAAAGCCCAAACCAGAAGCTGCTTTCAGTTTAGCTTGAATAGCACCACTAGCTCCGAATTCCAGACCAGCAGCAGTATTAATCTTAGCTGCAAGTTCTGTACCGCTTATCTCAAGACCACTATTGGCCTTAAGGTCAACGCTAATTTCATTTCCACTTTTCTGAAGACCGTCACCAGCAGTTACTTGTCCAAGACCAGTGAACTGAGTGAATGAAATGTCTGTAGATCCGACGGTAACAGAGTCATTGGTACAAACATATCCTAAGTCTGCGCTTACAGTTCCTTGCTTAATAAATACTGCGGATCCCGGAAATTCAGCATCTGCATCCATGTCATCGGCTCGTGACCAAGCACCAGCAGCACAAACATAGATACCGTTCTCTTTTGCATCAGTTTGATCTTTTACAAGAACTCTATCGTTAGCAGTTACAGCAATACCGTCAATCGTTTGGGTTCCTGAAAGAGTAATGTTTGCAGTAGTAGCAACTTCACAAGCATCTTTCCAGAAAGCACCTTGTAAAACTCCATCAACATATGCTTTGTTAGCAGCATCAGTAGAGCCAACAGGGGCCGAGCATCGGAGGAGAGCAGATCCAGATCCAAAGTCATAGGTTCCTGCTTGGAGGTGAATTTTATCAGCAGTAACCGAATCATCTTTATACTGCGGGGTTCTAAATTGAATAGCCATATTATAAGCTCCTATTATGTCTATTTGTTAAAATATACCAACCAATGATTGGCGGGTATGTATTCTATATACGAAAACTTATACCTATGACCAGTGCCCACAACAAGGACTTGACTTGATCTCAATTTCTAGGCAGGAGAATAATCTACAACTATTCTATCCCCAGCAATAGTAGCTTCTGAGAAGTTGAATTGAGTATTATTTAGTTCTGTAATTGTTGAAGAATCTTGTCTCTGACCATTCCAATAGACTCTTAGTGTGCCGCTTGCGTATTCATTAGACAATGTAAATATTCCGGTTGAAGATCCAGCTTGGCTAGACAAATCTTCTTTCTGTAAATCTGATCCACCAGAAGATGGGGTTGGACTTGTGCCTTGAGGCCATCCTTGGTCAAAAGTTTCAGTTTGACCCAACTTGTAAGATGTTTGATTGTCCCAGTTATCGTATCCTTTTTCGCCAAAATAAGATGTCGATATGGTTGTGCCCGCACCAGAATACCAGCCATCATAACCCGCATCTGTAAACTCTTCCTTTCCTATAAATCCAGAAGCATACCAGCCAACGCTATCATTGGTTACAAATCTCTCACTTGTAACAGTTAGTCCAGTTGTCATTGTTACAGAAGCGTGAAGAACGAGATTATAGTTCCTTGAAGAGTCAACCTTGTCTACTTCTGTTACGCGATTTACAACATCAATAATAGTATTTGAGCTTGTATCAAGCCTGTGCTGAAACATTCCTGCAACTGCAATATTCGATGTTGTAACTCTTTTATTTGCAAGATAAGCCAATGCCCGAGCAACAGAGTCAGGGTCGTGAACAGATACAGCAACATCATCAGACTCATTCAGTTCAAGATCGTCAAATGAGGTAGAGTCAACAGGTGTTCTAATCTCTGCTGGAAGATTATAAGCCAGTTGATCTCTTAAATCTGAGAAAACAGTATTCAATTGTGCTGCGGTATAGCTTGTACGGTCTATTGTCAAAGGCATTGTTTACCTACTTTCTCTTTTCAAATATTTTTATACATTGAGAATATTTATTGTTTTCATTGATAGAGTTTTGACCTTCTGACAAATGTTCCAAACATGTATCTACAATAATTATAGAGTTATTTAGGTTGGCTATTTCATCACATTCAATACTTGTAGATCCAGAAGAGTTTCCCTGCCTGTACATTCGACAAAGTGTCTCTCTGCAAAGACCGTCTCCATATGTGTTTATATATTCCATTGAACATGGGATACTTACAATATCCAAGTTTGAAAGAGACTTTGTTACTTCAGCATTTGCCTTGTCTTCAATCGTTGTTGCTTCTGATATAGTTGTAATTATTTTTTCATTGGCAGCGTTCTGCTTATTAAGAACAAGTTTAAATATTACTCCACCAGTCACAGTTGAGCCAGCAAGTATACCAATAATTATTGAGGTTAATGTTGTCATTTTAAAATGCTCTTGCAATATTTTCATAAAGAAACCAAAATCTGAGAGTAAGAATTACTTCACCTTTTTTATAGGAGATTCCAGTAACAGTTGCAATTCTTTCTGTAAATCCAAGCTCGTGATCGGTGATCTTTATATTATCACCTATCTTCACAAATATAAAGATAGAAGGGAAACATTGATACTGAACTTCATATGATGGTAAGGACAAATGTGCCGCCATCCAGTCTAGAACATACTCAACGCTATTGTCGTCATAGTGTACAACAGACTCAAGTATTTCATTTTCTCGCAAGCCAATTCTGTCTCTGGATATGGCACAAAATTCAGAATTAGAACTGTCTCTAGTTTTTACTTTTCTGTAGTTATCATTGACAGCATCATAATCGTATTTGATAGTGAAAGAATTGTATATGTCCTCTTTTCCTAATTCAGAAATAGAGGAGATTCTATCAACGATGTATTCTTGACCAACTACAAAGTTACCAGAGAACACTTCTGATCTTCTATCTATTACAACTGGAGCATATCCAATGCCAGAGAAGGCCATGCTTATCATTGGAAATGATTCGCATATTGTGCTCTCTATATACTGGAAAGTATCAACAGCCTGTGAGGAACTGTCATTGATAATGACCTGCCCAAATATATTTCCAAGCTTAGAATATGATCTAGACAACAAGTCCTTGTCTATTAAATTATAGTTATATTTCGAGTAGTTAGCAATCAGGTTTACAATTGTGTTTAATATGTCACTTTGTTGATTGTCTATTCTACTTACCCGAGCATATACAGATTCGTCTTCCCAAACATTAGGAATACCAGCATTATTTGTTGTAAGCTGAAAGTCTATGTTCAAGTATGGCGTGTTAGTTTTTTCTGTATACTTTATTGATGATGACCATGCGTAAAATGGATCATTAGAAGCTTTGTCAACACCATCTACATTTACAGAATCAATTTGAAATTCTGTTCCATAACACACAACAAATTCTGGCCCGTATTGAAATGCAGATTTACGAATACAAGGTATTCCTGTAGAGGATTTGTTTATAACTATTGGTATTCTTTGACCTTTTTGATCATCAGGAAGCGTGGATATTTCTTCTGAATTTAAAATTACATCTGGAATAATAATTGGAAATGTTTTCTTGGGGTCTGCTATTTCTAACTCTACAAGTTCATCAAGAGCACCAAACACACAGTTTCCGGATATATCTCCTCTGAGAACAATTATTCTATCTGAATAAGATCCATCTCTTATCTGTAAGCTTACTTCTGCAAATCCACTTATGTGACTGCCGCTTAATACCATTGACATGGCGTCAACAAATCTTCCGTCTACGGTAAGGGGAAATGACCTTACAGAGGCTGCGCCACTAGACAGAGTTATCGAACTATCTATTTGCGGCTCAGACTGCAATAATGGCTGATAAGAGTATATCTTTCCATCATCATCAGTAGTCTGTATAAAATCAGTTGCAATAGATAACTTCTTTCCATTTCCGAAAACAAGATCAATACAAACAAATAGATCCGAAAGAATTGGATCTTTGTTTATTTGTGTCTTCCAGTAATTAGAGAGGCTTGTATTTTTGCCGTCCGCTGGAAATACAATATCTAGTAAATCCTTGAACTTCATTAAATAATTTCCTCAAACTGCAAGGATAGATTTCCTATTGGTAGCCACCTCTGATTAACTTCGTCGTAGTACCAACCTTCATTCTGATCATTTGATCCACTTATAAGTCTACCAAAGAATATATTGTCTGGATCATCATCATTTGCATTGTTGACAAGGACTGCACCATACTGTGCATAATTCATTGTTGTTCTTGTAAGATCTCTAAACTCTCTTCTTTTCTGCTGACTTACATCGCCTTCCATTCTCAAGTCTAAGGTTCTTGAAGCAGGGCCGAGTTTATATCCCCAAGTAACATTTCCTCTAGACCTCATAGACTCTATGTTGGGTTGCTCATTATCTACATACTCCCAGTTTAACGGAACAGTAAAGGTGTATGTTGTACCTGCAATTGCACTTCCAAGTTGAGCATATGTTTCAGGCATGAAATTACTTGAACTGGTCAATCTAATTTTCATGTATTTTTTTGCAACAGGAGCACTGTAAACACCAGACGCCCTATCACAATAAATGTAAATAGTAGAACCTACAACTGAAGAATCAAACATTTGAGTAACACCAGTTGTAAGTAAAAGTGTATCTTCACCATACATTCTATCAACTAAATATTGATCATCATCCGACCATATGGCTCCCGCTGCCGCTTGATGAACTTTCAAGTAAAAAGATTTCTTATCATCGGACGAAAACTTTGAGCCCGTAATGCTGTAAGAGCTGTCAAAACTTATAGCCATTTGGTTACCGGAAGCAGAACTTACAACTCCCTCTGCCTGAACGAAAGATAAAATCTTTGAAGTTGAATAGGACACATTGTCATCAGAATACTGAATGGTTGCGGTTGTTGCATTTGTCTTGAATAGAGATATAGCCGAATGATAAAATATCTCGTTGTCTGGAGCCTTGAAAACTAGGTCAACATTCCCAGCACCAAGATTGGTTGCTGACCTGTATGAGATTCGCCCAGAATCGTATTTTACAGGGTTTAGAGCGGAGTAGGAGTATGCAATGTCGGCTGTGAACGAGTCGCCGTCAAATGCGCTTCCACCGCCCCATATGGCATCAAGTTTATCACCAATTAAAATGGGCTCACGACTCGTTAGTCTTCCCCTGTAAGCTTGTGCTCTTGAAAGATTGTCGAATACTGGAACATCTGTAAAGGTTGCATCCGAAAGTCTGAAGGTAGCCATGTCGTTACCTGCATGCACTCCAAACTCTTTCCAATAAGAAACTTGACTACTTGTAGCGGTTAAGTGACCAAACTGTACAGCTTGTCTAAATAGATCTACATTTGAACTAGGATAGCTTACAGATGTACTTTTAGATGGCTGAACAATAGTAGTTGCAAGCCAGGCATTTGTTCCCATTTTTCGGCATACTAAAATACAGTTTGCAATATCACCAGAGAATACCGTTCCTTTCTCTGGAAACCAAGCCCATCTAAACTCCCAGTATTCGTCAGCGAATGGAGTAGATCCGTAAGTGCCTGATGGCGGCGTAAGTGTTGCTAATGTTGTGCTTGCTATCTCATCTCTTATTACGAGTCCTGTTTCAGCAAGTCTTACAGCAACTTGTATTCTAGTATAGTTGACACCAGCGGTTGAAGCGTCTCTAGAAACATAACCATTTATCCTTACAAAACAAGAAGTAGAAGCAAGCGTCCCGCCAGTTACTTTCATAACCCAGCGTATACATGAGCCGTGATAGAGTTTCGGATCTGGATATACAGAATTGTCATTTCTTGGAATGAAAAACCAATTTACCGGTGGGCTGTCTGAATTATGGTTCAACTTGTAATTGGGGTTGGAATAACTATTATCTAAAATATGTGGGTCTATGTATCTAAAAATACATTGCCCAGTTGAAGAAAGATCTCTAACAATCATTCCGCTTTGATTTGTATTTGAAAACGCTATTGTATTCTGCCTAAATACTTGCCAAGGAGTATTTGTTCCCGAGTCCCATCCTCCCGCTGGAATACCATTTATGTAGTTCCATTGAGCCACCATGAATCTACCTTTGGGCTGATGCGTAGAAATCATTTCATCAATCAATTGTAATTGATCAAAGTTTGGAATTACATCTACATTTAAAAGATAGTTTTCATAATTCATGTCGTATGCAGGACGATTTGACCAGTCTGAAAATCGAATGTAAGCAGTGGTTCTTTCCATCGCCATTGTTGATCTGTCATACATGGAAGAGAAAAGAAACAATGCACTTCCAGTAGAAACCAACTTTCCAATCTTTAGGGATCTATCCCCCTGTCCCAAAAATCCCGAAATACAAAACACATCTAAGTTATTCAAAAATGCAAGGTTCAATGGTGTTACATCATCTTTACTATTTAGGTCTATCCATCCTGAAGACAAGTCTGAACTTTTAAGCTTATAAAATACTTTGTACTCTCTGTTGTATCTTGTTGTAGTTGCATTTTCATTTAGTGTATCAAAATCACTTGTAATATCTTCAATAAAGGCAATTATGTAATCAGACGCATTTTGAATAAATATATTTTGAGGGGTATGAGTTGGAAGTTGCAACTCAGAGTATTCTGAATATGGCTGATTAGAGTATGCCAAATAAGTCTTTGTAAAAAGACTTGCATATCCTTGCTGTGCAGATGACTCCATCATACAGATTATAAATGTTCCGCTATCGTCATAAGAACATATGTCATACACATATCTGTCAGCAACGAAATACTTTCCAGTTAAAACAGCGTTATCTGGATAGTTTGGAACATCAGTAGAGTTTGTAAGCTTCCAACTAGATCCACCGTCAAAGCTTGCCATTGAGAACAGAGTCTCTGCAAAGCTAATATTGAATGGAAATGTTGAGAATATAAACCTCAAGAAGTTTCCACTTGAAGCAATTTTTATATTTAGTGGGTAACATTTAGTTTCTGTTGATCTTGAAAAGACATTTGGACTTAA